>Ga0070669_100000039_pt1 | contig 135033 bp, 109 predicted proteins | sample KBSS53metaG_FD_64680 | JGI IMG/M metagenome (GOLD analysis project Ga0070669, IMG submission 64680) | Switchgrass rhizosphere microbial communities from Kellogg Biological Station, Michigan, USA - KBS S5-3 metaG | ecosystem: Host-associated > Plants > Roots > Rhizosphere > Soil ...
CTGCCGCAGGACGTGGGGTTGAGCGGATCGGAAAGCACCCGCGCGCAGCAGATCGCCGCGCTCGCGGCCATGATGCAGGCCCTGCCCGATGTGCCCCAACCGGCAGCCCCGGCCTATGATCCGCGCCCGCAAAGCCTGCTCTATTGCGCCGCAAGCGCGCTGCCATGGCACACCAGCGGCTATACCACCCGCACCCAGGCCCTGTTGCAGGCACTGGTTGCCCAAGGCGTGGACCTGGTGGCCTTGACCCGGCCCGGCTACCCCTGGGACAGGGCAGACAGCGCCGGCACGCCCGAGGCCCTGGCCAGCACGCATGAAGGCCTGGACTGGCAACATCTGCGCCAGCCCAGCCAGTCGCTGCCGCTCGACATCTATGTCGAGCGCGCCAGCATCGGCATTGCCCGCCTGGCCAAGGCACGCCGTGTCGCCGCGATCCAGGCCGCGTCCAACCATGTCAACGCCCTGCCCGCGCTGCTCGCCGCGCGGCGGCTGGGCATTCCCTTCCACTACGAGTTGCGCGGCCTGTGGGAAATGAGCCGCGCGGCCAATGTGCCCGGCTTTGCCGGGACGGAACGCCATGCCCTGGGCCTGGAACTCGAAGCCCTGGTCGCGCGCCATGCCGACCGCCTGTTTGCCATCTCGCAGCCGCTGGCCGATCACGTCATCGCACAATGGGGCCTCGATCCGGCGCACGTGGCCCTGCTGCCCAATGGCGTGGACGCGGCCGCGTTCGACCAGATCACCGCCCCATCCCTGCCGCGCCCCACGATCGGCTATGCCGGGGCGCTGGTGGCCTATGAAGGGCTCGACCTGCTGATCGAGGCGCTGGCCCTGCTCAAGGCACAAGGCATTGCGCTCGACCTGCTGGTGATGGGCGATGGCCCGTTGCGCGAGGGGCTGGAGCAACAGGCCCGGCAGTTGGGCCTTGGCCATGCGGTCACGTTCACCGGCAGGCTCGATCCGGCGCAGGCACGCGCCCGCATGGCGGCCTGCCACATCGCCTGCCTGCCGCGCCATCGCAGCGCGGTGACCGAACTGGTTCCGCCGATCAAGCTGGTGGAAGCCATGGCGCTGGGCCTGCCTGCCGTGGTGCCAGACCTGCAGGTGTTCCGCGCCGAGGCGCAGGAGGGGGAAGCCGCGCTGTTCTTCACCCCCGGCGACGCCCAGGACCTTGCCCGCGCATTGGCCACCCTCGCCCGTGATCCAACGCTCGCCCGCCGCATGGGCCAGGCCGCACGCCACCACGCCCGCACCCGCCGCGATTGGCAAACCCATGCCGGCGTGATCGCCCAAACTCTACCCAGCCGCGACGTGGACGGGCAGGAGGACGAACCCGCCACGCCAGCAGACGACGCCTGGATCGTGGCAGACGCGCCGGCCCTGGTCATGGCGCTGGCCGCAGGCGAACACGGCACGGTCGATGCCGCAATGGCTAAAGCGCCCTTTGCCGATGGCGGCCAGGCCGCGCGCGAATGGCTGCGGCTGGGCAAGGCGGCGGGTAAAGCCGGGGCCGTGGCGGCAGAATTGCAGGCGGCAAAACAGGCCTTGGCCCTGGATCGCGGGCTGGGCACGCTGGCGGGCGCCTATGCCGCCGCCCAGCGCGCCGGTGCTTTCGATTGCTGCGCACAATGGATGCTGGAAATGCGCCATCACCCCGACGCGCGCGGGGACCAGGCAGCGCAGTCGCGGATCGAGCGCTTGGGCCAGGGGCTGGCAGGACAACTGGACCTGTTGCACCTGATCGGCCCGCGCCGCCCGCGCGCGCTGGCGCCAGTGCCGGGCCGCGTGTGCTATATGCTGCACAACAGCCTGCCCTACGCCACCGGCGGCTATGCCACCCGCACCCATGGGCTGGCCGGCGGCCTGAATGCCGCTGGCTGCGAGGTTCTGGCGATGACGCGGCCTGGATTTCCCGGTGATGCGGTCTCCGGGCTTGCGGATGCAGACTTGCCGGAATGCGATGTTATCGATGGCATCCCCTATCTTCGCACGCCCACGCCCGTCCGAACCGACATGCGCTATGTGCATTACGTTCCCGCCGCAGCCCGCACGCTGGAGCAGCGTTATCGCGACTTGCGCCCGGCTGTCGTCATGGCCGCGTCGAACCATCTCGTTGCGCTGCCCGCGCTGATTGCTGCGCGGCGCCTGGGCATTCCCTTTGCCTACGAAGTGCGCGGCTTTTGGGAAGTGACCAAGATGTCGCGCGAGGAAAGCTATCGCACCACGCCAGCCTATCAGGTGCAGGAGAGACTGGAAGCCGCGATCGCGCGGGCGGCAGACCAGGTCTTTACGCTGACCGGCCCGATGGCAGAGGAACTGGCGGCGCGCGGCGTGGCTTCCGATCGGATCGCGCTGCTGCCCAATTCGTGTGATCCGGCCCGGTTTACCCCCCGCCCGCGCGACGCGCAGCGCGCTGCTGCCCTGGGTATCCCCGCCGAAGTGCCGGTGATCGGCTATGTCGGCACTTTCGTCGATTACGAAGGGCTGGACGATCTGGCCTCTGCTTGCGCTCTGCTCAAGGCGCAAGGCCGCGCATTTCGCCTGCTGCTGGTGGGCAACGAGAACACCAGCGGGACCGAGCGTGGACCGATCAGCGAGCAGATTGCCGCGATTGCGCAGCAAGGCCAATTTTCCGACTGGCTGATCATGCCGGGCCGCGTGCCGCACGAGGACGTGGAAAGCTGGTATTCGCTGATCGACGTGTGCCCTTTCCCGCGCAAGCCCTGGCCGGTGTGCGAGATGGTTTCGCCGATGAAGCCGCTGGAGGCGCTGGCCATGGAAAAGGCGGTTGTCGTTTCCGATGTGCGCGCACTGGCCGAGATGATCGCGGACGGAGACACCGGGCTGCATTTTGCCAAGGGCGACGTGGGCAGCCTTGCCAGCGTGCTGGCCCGGCTGATCGACGAACCGTCGCTACGTTCGGGGCTGGGCAGGCAAGGCCGCGCATGGGTGGCGCGCGCGCGAACCTGGCACGGCGTGGGCCAATCGGCAGCGTCGTTGCTGCGCCCGTTCCTGGACCAGGACTGCATCGCCACGCTGCCGGAGGCTGCCGAATGACCAACCTTGCAACATTTTCGCGCAATCTGCGCCGCAAGCTGGATGGCGTGATGCCCGGCGACAACCGCATGAGCGTGCGCACGCAAACGATGTTGAGCCCGCCCGGCCTGCACAACCTGCCGATCCATTTCCGCATTCGCCATGTTCCGGGCGCCACGCGCATGCTGGTGACCCTGCACGGCGCTGCTGATCCGGTGCGGCGGAAACGCGGCGTTTTCAACGGCTTCAACCCCGATCTGGCCGATTGCATCCAGGTGGCCGTCAGCGATCCTTCGCTTCAGGTACCTGGAGACTTCAGCATCGCCTGGTATGCCGGGCACCGGGGATTTGATACGCCAGCCCTGCTGCGCCGCGCTTTTGCCGAAATGGCCAAGGCATGGCGCATCGAGCGCACGATCTTTTTCGGCACGTCGGGCGGCGGGTTTGCCGCGCTGGCACAAGCGCACGCCATGCCCGGATCGATTGCCGTCGTGGGCAATCCACAGACCCGCATTGCGCGCTATCACGCGCCGCTTGTTTCCGCCTATCGGCAGGCCTGCTGGCCCGATCTGGCCGACAATGCCGCGCTGGAAGACGTGACCATGGCCGATTGCACCGCGCTTTATGCTGCGGGATTTCGCAACACGGTGATCTATGCCCAGTCGATGGGTGACCGGCACCACTGGCGCGCGCACATGCTGCCATTTGCCGCTGCGGTTTCCGGCCACGCCAATGCCGATCGCGCACTGTTCCATACCGATTTCCATGGCGTTCACGGCCACAGCCTGCCGCGCGAGGCCTATGCCGACTGGCTGCGCGCGGCGATGATCAGCGCCTCTGCCAGTCCGGCCGATCTGCTCGACGCCTGGCACAGCCTGCGCCATCGCCGTGACGCGGCGCCGGCACCCGAACCACGCCAGGAACGCCGCGATCCAGCCGCGATGCCGGCAGACCTGATGGCGGCCAGCAGCCGGCTGGAAGCCTGGTTGGCACGCCAGCAAATCGCAACGCCAGTTGCCCAAGCCAAGGAAGCCGCCTGATGCACAATCCTTATCGCGGGCGTGAGCCGCGCGCCTTCTGGAACAGCGCCGTGGCAGAGCGGCACCTGGCCGACATGGCGGATCTGTGGGACCCGATCGCCTTGCACCCCGATGATCGCATCGCCACAGCCGGCAGCTGCTTTGCCCAGCACATCGGCAATGCCCTGGCCGCGCGCGGTGCGCATTTCCTGGATTGCGAGCCGCCGCCACCGGTCTTTGCCGATGCGACCGAAGCGCGGCGCTTTGGCTATGGCGTGTTTTCGTGCCGCTATGGCAATGTCTACACCGCGCGGCAGATGCTGCAACTTGCGCAAGAGGCGCTGGGCCTGCGCCGCCCGGCCGATGTGGTGTGGGAGCGCGAGGGCCGCTTTTACGACGCGCTGCGCCCCGCCGTCGATCCGGCTGGCCATGCCAATGCCGATACCGTGCTGCTGGCGCGGCGGCTGCATTTGGGCGCGGTGCGCACGATGCTGGAAACCATGGATGTCATGGTCTTTACCCTGGGGCTTACGGAATGCTGGGAAAGCCAGGTCGATGGCACGGTCTATCCCACCGCGCCGGGGACACTCGCGGGAAGCTTCGACCCTGCCGCCCACGCATTTCGCAACTTGCGCCATGGCGAAGTGCTGGCCGACATGGCCGCGTTCTGGGCTTTGTTGAAAGAGGTCAACCCTGACGCGCGCCTGTTGCTGACCGTTTCGCCCGTACCCCTGATGGCCACGGCTGGCGGCGGGCACGTCTTGCCCGCCACCGTCTATTCCAAGTCAGTGCTGCGCGCGGTGGCGGGAGACCTGGCGGCCGACCATCCCGATATCGCCTACTTCCCCAGTTACGAGATCATCACCGGCCATCCCAGCCGGGGCATGTTCTTCAATCCCGACTTGCGCACCGTGAATGCCATGGGGGTGGACCTGGTCATGCGCCAGTTCTTTGCCGGCCCGCTGGCCAGCGTTTTCGCCCCGCCGGGCCGCCTCGCCAAACCAGAGCCGGAGGCCATCTGCGAAGAAGGCCGGATCACCGAAACCCTCTGATCGCAAGGATGCCCGCACCCGTGCCTGTGCCAAACCGCCTGCCGCTGGAAAGCTTTGTCGTGCTGTGCGGCATGCCGCGATGCGGCACCCGCCAGTTTGCCGATTTCCTCAACGCCCATCCGCGCCTGTGCCTGCAAGGCGAAATCCGCAGCAACCTGGTGGGCACGATCCGCGCCACGCTGGCTGCCGGAGACCGCGCCTATGCCAGTGGCTATGCCGCGAACTACTATCGGCAAAAGCGCGCGCAGGGGGTTATCGACCTGTTCGCGCTGCTGTCCAAGGCGCGGCGGATCAGCAAGCCGGTTGCCGATCTGCACGGCTTCAAGTGCCCGCAGATGGAGCGGCAAAGCGCGGCAATCACCGCCATCGTGCTGCCGGCGTTTCGGCGCCTCAACTGGCTGCACTGCATTCGCAATCCGGCCGATTGCTGGCTTTCCCTGCAAGCCATGCCGTGGTTTTCAGATAGCCTCGACGCGTTCGTGGACCGTTATTGCGCCAGCCTGGACCAAGCCCGCACGATCGCCGACGCCGCTGCGCCCGATGGCTTGGACGTGTCGATGACGCCGCTCGATCTCGATGCCTTCATCGCTGCGGCCGACAAGCCGGCGTGGCTGGGCAAAAACCTGTTTGCGTCCCTGGGCCTGGCCCTTTCGGGGGACGAACTGGCAAGGATCGTTGCCACCACCGACAATCGCAACGCGACAGAGCGCGCCACCGGCAGCGCGCGTGCCAAAGTGCTTTCGCCCCAAGACCATGCCGCCATGGCCGGCCATGGCGCACGGCTGGACGCGGCCATTTCTGCCTACAACGCGCGGTTTGGTGCGGCGCTGCAATTGCGCTTGCCGGTGGCAGAGGCGGCATGATGCGCGCGCTGCTCTTGGCCATCGCGCTGCTGCTGCCCGCTGCGGCGCGGGGCGCAACGCTCTATATCGGCCCTGCCGGCAACGACGCTGCCGATGGGCGCGGCGCGCACACGGCGCTCGCCACGCTAAGCACCGCGATCGCGCGGGCGCAGCAGGCCGCGCCAGGTGAAGACACCCGCGTGATCGTGTTGCCCGGCCTCTATCGCGGCCAGCATGCCGAGATCGACGGACGCAGCTTGCACGGCGGGCTGACAATTGCCGGCGCCACAGACGATCCGGCCGCCTATCCCGCCTTCATCGGCGATGACAGCGCCACATGGTTGCGCTTTCGCGGGGCAGAGGGCCGCAATACCGGCCTTGCCATTCGTGCTTTGCGCATTGCTCGCTACGCCACGGCGATCAGCCTCAACGGAAATCGCAACGATCCGGCCGCGTTCAATCGGGGAACCGTGCTGGAAAACCTCGTCCTGGCGCAAATCGGCAGCGATGCCGGCGCGGGCCAGCCATCGACCGCTGCGATCCGCCTGGTCAACGCGCGCGATACCGTGGTGCGCGGGGTCTATTTCCACACCATCCGCAACGCCCCGCGCGAAACCTGCGGCGGGCTTCATGCGATCTACCTCGCCAGCCATTCCACCGGCGCGCGAATCGAGGGCAACACGTTTCAGGATTTCTGCGGCAGCGCGATCAAGCTGCGCGATGATTCCGGGCAAGCCACGATCCGGGGCAACCGTTTCCGCGATGCCGATCGCGCGCCGGCCATCGAGGAATGGTTCTGCGACATGGCGAGCAATGGCGAATGCACCAAGGCTGGTGGCGAATGCCCATCAACCGGCATCGTCGCGACCGGAAACGATTTCGGCTCCATTCCCGCCAACCGGCGCATTTTGGTGCGTGGATCGCGCACGGCATTGCCGTGGTGCCCGGCCGGCAGTGCCGCCGCACCGAGGTTTGAACTGGACAAAGGGCAGAGCCTGCGATGATCGAACCCGCGCGCACCGGGCCGCTGGCCGCGCTGAAAGTGGCCTTGGTGGCCGACGATCTCACGCGCGCGTGCCTGGCGCCCGAATGCCACATCGTGGACGTGCCGGCCCTGGCCACGGCCCAGGGATTCCGTCGCCTGCTGGGCGCCAACAGGCCCGACATGCTGCTCGTGGAAAGCACATGGGGTGGCTGGGAACAGAGCTGGAAATACCGCGTCGCGAGCTACCCCTGCCATTGGCTGCGGAGCAACCGGCGGCTGCGGTCGCTGGTCCATGTGGCGCGCGACATGGGCATTCCCACGGTGTTCTGGAACAAGGAAGATGGCATCCATTTCGAGCGCTTCATCGCCAGCGCAAGACTGTTCGATCACGTCTTTACCGTCGATGCCAATTGCCCGGCCCGCTATCGCAAGATCATGGGCGGCACCGCTTCGGTCCATGTGCTGCCGTTCCCGGTGCAGCCGCGCTATCATCGCTTCACCGGCTTCGCCTTTGAACGCAACCAGGCAACGTTCGTGGGCAGCTATTCCACCCATGTCCACCCCGCGCGCCGGGCCTGGCAGGACATGGCCTTTGCCGCCGCACTCGACAGCGGGCTGGGCCTGACGGTCTATGATCGCAATTCGGGCCGGCCATCGCGCATCTATCGCTATCCCGACCGGCCGGGCATCCATGTCCAGCCAGCCGTGGCGCACACCGAAACGGCGCGAATCTATAAGGAAAACCTCGTTTCGCTGAACGTCAACACTGTGGCGGATTCAGCCACGATGTTCTCGCGCCGGCTGGTGGAAATCCTCGCTTGTGGGGGTATTGCCGTCACGTCTGCGGCGCGTTCTGTCGATGCGCTGTTCGCGCCGTTCTGCCATGTCGCGCGCGATGGAGCGCAAGCGCGGGATCTCTTTGCCCGCCTGCGCCATGGCCCCAGCAGCCGCGATCTGGAGCGTGCCCGCGCCGGGGCGGCCCATGTCGCGGCCCACCACACCTGGGACAAGCGCCTCGCTGAAGTGGTGGCCGTGGCCGGGGTTTGACGCGCCGGTTCGCGCACTGGGTGCGAAACGGTTGTTTCTGCGCTGGAATGGGTGCCCGAACGGGGCCAACCTTCCGGGTATCGAGGCATCTGGCCCAGGTGCGGCACGCCCGCCGCCCGGCCATGATCGACCAAGCCTGGACCGAGACGCGATGAGGGAAGAGGGGCGCTGCGCAGGCGGTGATGCAAACCTATGGGCAGGCTTTGCCGGCCGGCGCGTGCTCTTGCTGCAAGGGCCGGTGGGTCCGTTCTTTGCCCGGCTGGCCCGCGATCTGCGGAATGCCGGCGCGCAGGTCTGGAAAGTGAATTTCCACGCCGGCGACCAGTTGTTCTTCCCCGGGGGAACGGCCTGGCGCGGGACACTGGCCGATTGGCCCGCATGGCTGGAAGCGCAACTGGCCGCCCGGCGCATCGATTGCGTGATGCTGTTTGGCGATTGCCGGCCGGTGCACCATGCCGCCATGGGCGTGTGCCAGCGCATGGGCGTGGCCGTTGGCGTATTCGAAGAAGGCTATCTGCGGCCCCATCATGTCACGTTCGAATGGGGCGGGGTCAATGCCAACAGCGCGCTGCCGCGCGATGGAACAGCGTTGCAGGCCTCCGCGCCATCTGTACCCGCCGCGCCGATCGTGCCCGTGCCGCCCACCTTCTGGCGCATGGCCTTGTGGGCCTTGCTCTATTTTGCGGCCGGGGCGCTGCTTGCCTGGCGTTTTCCCCATTACGTGCATCACCGCCCGCTCCACTTCGTGCAGGCGTTTCCATGGCTGCGGTCTGCCTGGCGCAAGCCGCTTCTGGCGCGAAACCAGCGCACACTCCTGCCGCGACTGACCGGGCCGGACAGCGGGCGGTGGTTCCTGGTGCCGCTGCAGGTACACAACGATGCGCAAGTGCTGCACCATGCCGGGGCTGGCGGCGTGGCCGCCTTCATCGCCACGACGATCGCCTCGTTCGCGCGCCACGCACCGCCCGATACCTTGCTGGTGATCAAGCACCACCCGATGGACCGGGGCTATCGCGATTACCGCGCCATGGTGGCCGACGAGGCCGCGCGCCATGGCTGCGCCGGGCGCGTGCTATGCCTGCACGATCAGCCCACGCTGCTGTTGCTGGAGCACTGCCGGGGCGTGATCACGATCAACAGCACCGTGGGGCTGAGCGCATTGGCGCAGGGCCGCGCGACCAAGACCGTGGGCGAGGCATTCTATGACATGCCCGACCTCACCTATCAGGGGCCACTCCACCGGTTCTGGCACGAAGCACCGTTGGCCAAGCCCGACCCGGCGCTGTGGCGAATGCTCCATGCCACCATGCTCGCCAAGGCGCAGGTCAACGGCAGCTTTTATCGTCGCGTGGTGCCGGGCAGCGCCACGGGGCTGGCCAGCGCGCCGGCCCTTCCGCCACAATGGATGGCGCCCGCACCCGCGCCGCCGATGGCGAGGCCCGTCACAGGCTCCAGTATTGCACGTTTTCCGGAAGCGCTTGGGGCGTAAGCGCGGATTTCACATCCACCAGCACCCCGCCCGGACGCAGCATGGCGGCGATGGCCCCACCGCCCAGCGCGGCATAATCCCGGTGCGAAACGGCATAGATCACCGCATCGAGATCGGCAAAGGCATCGAGCGGACTAAGCGTGATGCCGAATTCATGCGCGGCGGCGGCCGGTTCGGCCAGGGGATCGTGGACCAGCGGCTCGATCCCGAAGTCCTTCAATTCGCGCCAGATGTCTTCCACCTTGGAATTGCGGATATCGGGTACGTTTTCCTTGAACGTGAGGCCGAGGATGCCCACCCGTGCGGATTTCAACGCACACCCCGCGCCCGCCAGCATCTTGACTGTGCGCTGTGCGATATAGGCGCCCATGCCATCGTTGATGCGCCGCCCGGCCAGGATCACCTGGGGATGATAGCCCAGCTGCTCGGCCTTGGCCGTCAGGTAATAGGGATCGACGCCGATGCAGTGCCCGCCGACAAGGCCGGGATAGAAGCGCAGGAAATTCCACTTGGTGCCGGCCGCTGCCAGCACTTCGCTGGTGCGGATGCCAACCAGGTCGCAGATCTTGGAAATTTCGTTCATCAAGGCGATGTTGATATCGCGCTGGGTGTTCTCGATCACTTTGGCAGCTTCCGCCACCTTGATCGACGAAGCCTTGTGAATGCCCGCTTCGACCACCGCGCCGTAAAGGTCGGCCAAGAGGTCCAGCGTTTCCTGGTCCTCGCCCGCCACGACCTTGACGATCTTTTCGAACGGATGCTCCTTGTCGCCCGGATTGATGCGTTCCGGACTGTAGCCCAGCTTGAAATCGACGCCGGCTTTCAGGCCCGACACCGCCTCGATCACCGGCGCGCAGACTTCCTCCGTCGCGCCGGGATAGACGGTCGATTCGAACACGATCACGGTGCCTTTGGAAATCACCTTGCCCAGCGTTTCGCAGGCCATGCGCACTGGCGTGAAATCGGGCCTGCGGCTTTCGTCCACGGGCGTGGGCACGGTCACGATGATCACCGGGCAATCGGCCAGAGTGGCAGCGTCGTCGGTTACCACCAGACTGGACGCGGCCAGGTCCTGCGCCGAAACTTCGCCAGTATAATCGTGATGATTGCGCAGCGTGGCGATGCGGTGCGCGCTGACGTCAAAGCCCACCACGGCAAACTTGCGGGCAAAGGCAATGGCCAGCGGCAGGCCGACATAACCCAGGCCCACCACGCCGATTTTCCGCGAAAACACCCCGTTGCCCTGCACGCCTGTTCCATTCCATCATTTGCCAAGTGCTTTGGCCATAATCCCATGGCGTTACCAATCCGCAAATGGGCTAACCGCCCGCAAGGGCTTTGGCGCGCAACGGCGGCCCTTCCCCTGCCCGCGCACATTGACTAAGGGCACGATTAAATCGCTTTTCGTCCCGCCCATTCCGAACGGAGTCGCCCGATGTCCGACCTTGCCACGCTCGAAGCCCCTGCCACCACCCCGGCGGTGCGCACCGACTGGAGCCGCGAGGAAATCGCCGCGCTGTTCGATCTTCCGTTCACGGAACTCGTTTTCCGCGCCGCCGAAGTGCATCGCGCCCATCACCGCGCGGGCGAAGTGCAGCTGTGCACGCTGCTCTCGATCAAGACCGGCGGCTGCCCGGAAGACTGCGGCTATTGCTCGCAGAGCGTGAAGGCCGATAGCGGCGTGGCCGCCAGCAAGCTGATGGACGTGCAGGCCGTGCTGCAATCGGCGGCCCAGGCGCGCGACGCCGGCTCCAAGCGTTTTTGCATGGGCGCGGCCTGGCGCAATCCCAAGGACCGCGACATGGGCGCCATCGTGCAGATGGTGAAGGGCGTGCGGGAAATGGGCATGGAAACCTGCATGACGCTGGGCATGCTTTCCCCCGAGCAGGCCGCGCAGCTGGCCGAGGCCGGGCTCGACTATTACAACCACAACATCGATACCTCGCCCGAACGCTATAACGAGGTGATCACCACCCGCACGTTCCAGGACCGGCTCGACACCTTGAGCGTGGTGCGGGAAGCGGGGATCAACGTGTGCTCGGGTGGCATCGTCGGCATGGGTGAAACCCGCGCCGATCGCGTCGGCTTCGTCCATGCGCTGGCGACGCTGGAACAGCATCCCGAAAGCGTGCCGGTCAATGCGCTGGTGCCGGTCAAGGGCACCGTGCTGGGCGACATGCTGGCCGACACCCCGCTGGCCAAGATCGACGATATCGAATTTGTGCGCACCGTGGCGGTGGCGCGCATCACCATGCCGCTCTCGATGGTCCGCCTGTCGGCCGGCCGCGAAAGCATGAGCGAAGCGACCCAGGCGCTGTGCTTCATGGCCGGTGCGAACTCGATCTTCACCGGCGACAAGCTGCTGACCGCGCCCAATGCAGGCGATGACAGCGACGCGGCGATGTTCGCGCGCCTGGGATTGAAGCCCATGGAAGGCGAGGAGCCGCTGCGCGCGATGAAAGCTGTCGGCGGCTGCTCGGGCGGCTGCGCGGCCTGAACCCATGGCCAGCGTGAACGCCACGAACTTGTGGCAGGCCCAGTCCGCCGATCTGGCGGCTTTGGAAGACCGCGCCCGGCTGCGCCGGCTGACCCCGCGCGCCGGCGTGGATTTTGCCAGCAACGATTATCTTGGCCTTTCGCAGTCGCCCCGCTTGCGAACGGCGGTGGCCGAGGCGGCGGCGCGGGGCGTGGCCGTCGGCTCGGGCGGATCGCGCCTGCTGCGTGGCAACGATCCCGAACATGAAGCGCTGGAAGCGGACGCGGCTGCATTCTTCGGCTGTGAAAGCGCGCTGTGGTTCAGCGCGGGCTATGCCGGCAATGTCGCGCTGATCGCCACCCTGCCCCAGCGCGGCGACCTGATGATCTATGACGAACTGATCCACGCGTCGGTCCATGAAGGGCTGCGCCTGACCCGCGCCCAGACTGCCATGGCCGCGCACAACCGGGCCGATGCCTTTGCCACGCTGGCGGCGCAATGGCGCGCAGCGGGCAACACCGGGCGGCTGTGGCTGGCGGTGGAAAGCCTCTATTCGATGGACGGGGACCGCGCCCCGCTTGACGATCTCGTGGCCGTGGCCGAACGCCATGGCGCGATCCTGCTGATCGACGAGGCGCATGCCACCGGCGTGTTCGGGCCGGACGGCCGGGGCCTGGCCGCGCATCTCGATGGACGCGAAGACGTGGTCGTCCTGCGCACCTGCGGCAAGGCGCTGGGCTGCGAAGGCGCGCTGGTCTGCGGGCCGCGCGTGGTCCACGATTTCCTGGTCAATCGCGGCCGGCCCTTCATCTTTTCCACCGCGCCCAGCCCGCTGATGGCCAGCGCCGTGCGCGAAGCCTTGCGCATCTGTGCCGACGAGCCGGAGCGGCGCGAAGCGCTGGGCGCGCTGGTGGCGCACGCCGCCACAACGCTTGGCCCCTTGGGCGCGCTGGTGAGCGGCAGCCAGGTCATGCCGCTGATCCTGGGAGACGACGCACGCACCATGGACGCGGCGCAGCGGCTGCAACGGGCCGGCTTTGACGTGCGCGGCATCCGCCCGCCCACGGTGCCCCCCGGCACCAGCCGCCTGCGCATTTGCCTGACGCTCAACGCCACGCCAGCCGATGTCGACGCGCTGGCCGCCACGCTTGCGGAGATCGTGTAATGCCCCGCTTCATCGTGACCGGCACCGACACCGGCATCGGCAAGACCGTATTCAGCGCCGCCCTGGCAGGTGCCCTTGGCGCGCATTACTGGAAGCCGGTGCAATCGGGCCTGGATGACGGGGCCGATCGCGATCATGTCGCCCGCCTGGGCGGCGTGACGCCAGAGCGCGTGGTGCCTGAAGCCTATCGCCTCACGCAGCCGCTTTCGCCCCACCGCGCGGCCGAGTTGGACGGGCTGCAGATCGATCCGGCGCGGCTTTCCCCGCCCGATCTCGATCCACTGGTGATCGAAGGGGCCGGCGGCGCGCTGGTGCCGATCACGCGCAGCACGCTCTATGCCGATCTGTTTGCCTGGTGGAACCTGCCGGTTATCATCGTCGCACGCACAACGCTGGGCACGATCAACCACAGCTTGCTGACGGTGGAAGCCCTGCGGGCGCGCGGCGTGCCGATCCATGGCATCGCGTTCGTTGGCGCGGCCCATGAAGACAACGAACAGACCATCGCCGCCATGGGCAAAGTGCGGCGGCTGGGCCGGCTCGATCCACTCGATCCCCTGACGCCCGAAACGCTGGCCGCCGCCTTTGCCCAGGGCTTTGCGCAGGAGGACTTCGCGTGAGCACCTCCCCGGTCTGGCACCCGTTCTGGCAGCATGGCCTGGGCCTGCCGATCCCCAAGGTGGCGCGCGGCGAAGGCGCGGCGCTGATCCTGGAAGACGGCACCCGCGTGATCGACGCGATTTCCTCGTGGTGGGTGACCACGCACGGGCACAACAACCCGCGCATCATGGCCGCGATCCGCGCGCAGACCGAAAAGCTTGACCAGGTGATCTTTGCCGGATGGACGCACCAGCCGGCCGAGGACGTGGCGCGCAGCCTCGTTGCCATGCTGCCGCCCGCGCTCACCCGCGTGTTCTTTTCCGACAGCGGCAGCACGTGCGTGGAAGTGGCGCTGAAAATGGCGCTGGGGTTCTGGGCCAACTGCGGCGAGCCGCGCCATCGCATCCTGGTGATGGAGCATTCCTATCACGGCGACACGATCGGCACGATGTCGGTGGGCGAGCGCGGCGTCTATAACGCGGCTTATGCGCCGCTGCTGTTCGATGTGGGCACGATCCCCTTTCCCGTGGGCGATGGCAGCAACACTATCGACGCGCTGGAAGCGGCCTGCCGCGAAAAGCCTGCCGCGCTGCCCGCCGCATTGATTGTGGAGCCGCTGGTGCTGGGCGCTGGCGGAATGCTGTTCTACCCGCCCGCCGTGCTCACGGCGATGGCCGAGGTTTGTCGGCGCCACGGGGTGCTGCTGATTGCCGATGAAGTGATGACCGGGTTTGGCCGCACCGGCACGCTGCTCGCCTGCGACCAGGCCGGCGTGGTGCCCGATATCCTGTGCCTAGCCAAGGGATTGACCGGCGGATCGATGCCGCTGGCCGTTACCGTGGCGCAAGAACCGATCTTTGCCGCGCACTGGTCCACCGACCGGGCCAAGCTGTTCTACCATTCGTCGAGCTATACCGCCAACCCGATCGCCTGCGCGGCGGCCGTGGAAAACCTGGCGATCTGGCGCGAGGAACCAGTACAGGCGCGGATCGATGCGCTCGCGCAGAATCAGCAGGCCCTGCTGGACCGCCTGGCCGCCCTGCCCGGCGCACAGAACCCGCGCCGCTGCGGCACGATCATCGCGGTGGATTTCGCCACGCCCGATGGCGGCTACCTGTCCACCCTCGCGCCACACCTACTGGCGTTCGCCCGCGACAATGGCGTCCTGCTGCGCCCGCTGGGCAACACGGTCTATGTGCTGCCGCCCTATTGCATCACGGCAGAACAATTGGCGCGCGTGGGCGATGTGGTGGAAGCGGGGCTGGCTGCCCTGCCCCGCTGATCCTTGTTCGCTCAGGCGCTCAATAGGCCGAGCGCGTCGATGCGCCCATGAACGGAAAGCGCACGACGCGGCCAGCGATCAGCGCAGACTTGAACAGCAAGCGCGCCTTGTCGGCTTCCTCGATGGTCTGAAAAACCACGTGGGTGCCGCCGGACTTGAGCGGCTCGATCGAGCTGATGCGCAGCGACTTGGCTTCGCACTGCTTGATCGTTGCGGTTTCTTCGACCGAAATGTTGAGTGCGCGGGTGGTGACGATTGCAGTCATGGGAAATCTCCTGGCCAAGACGCCCGCCTCGCACGCCCGGCCACCGATGCGGGCCAGACAGGACAAGGAAACAGGCAAGATCGGGCAACGTGCCCGGTTGCGTGCGCGCGTTCAGGACGCGGCGGGCGCCACGGGCTGGCCGAACCATTCGGGATAGGCCGCCACGCCCAGCTTCTGGCGCAGGCGCGCAATGCGCGTTTCGTAATGGCGCACGAGATCGTAACGGCTGCCGGCACGGCGATCACGCGGCGCCTGCGCGTCGATCACGGCGACCTGGTGCTGAAAAAGAAGATGATTGAGGTCCACGGTCGTTCTCCTGCCAGATGCGGGAGCGCGGTGGTCTCTCAGGCGCCTGATGCATCCAGGATCTTGGATCCATGACAGGGGGCGATGCGCAGCCTATGGCGGATTTTGCGCAAAAATACAAGAATAAACTCAAAAAATAATTGGCTTTTACGGAAAAGCCGATTTTTCAATATTGGCACTATTTTTATGCAGAATGCGTTTTCCATTATTTTATAACGATGCAGGTAATCTCGAAATATAGCTATCGCACAATCCACCTGTTCGGTGGCGGTGCAATGCCGGTCTTCCCGATCACGGTGTTTGCCAAGCAGCCCTCGCTGGTGCGTGAGATGCTGCGCTGAGGGTTGATGGCCCGGTTTGGCATCTTCGGCCGTCGCCCCGTGCTTGACACGGGGTTAGGCTACTTTGCGATCTCATCCAGCAGCGCCGGCGCTGGATGCCATTGATTCCAAAGATCCAGCCAATCGGGATTGGTCGTGAACCCCGCCGCCCTTTTTCCATTTTGCCAGCATGCCAAACGCATGGTCGCAAGGAAAAGCCAAGCCCCGTGTCAAGCACGGGGCGACGAGCAGCCTGTTCTACACGTGCGCGATCCCCACGCTTACGCATTTCCCCTTACTGGCCAATATGTTCCCGGCAACGAAGACTGCCAACCCGTCAACCGCGTCTGGAGCGGGCATGTTAAAGGAATCCGGCAAGACTGTGCCTATCGGGCGGCGAATCCCTGCCGCCCTTTGCTGGCAACGTGCAGGACGGCCGCTCATGGCGCTTTTTAAGAATACCAGGTTTCGCCAATCGCTGATGGTCACGGGGGCGATTGTCGCGGCGCCGGCGCTGGCGGCCACGGTCATCCTTGCCGCCGGCAAGACGGCGCCATCGCCCATCGCCTCCCCTTCGGTCGCGGCGGTCACGCTTGCCGCCAGCACAGGCACCGCGACCACGGCGGGGGTGGCGGTTCCAGCCGCCGCCCCCGCTGCCACCGGGCAAGGTACGCCGCTGCTGCTGGGCGCGCAGACGCATTTCAGCCAGGGTTGGCCGGCGGGGGCAAACGATCTGGCCGCGCAGGCACAGGCGCCGCTCTTGCGCGATTCCATGCCCTGGTCGGCAGGCGAAACGGCCAAGGGGCAATATGCCCTCACCGGCGCGGCGGCGCAGAACCTGGCGGCGACCTGCCAGGCCGGGCGGCGCCTGATCCTGACGGAAATTCCGGTCAACCCGCTCTATGACAACGGCCTGTGGGTGTCTTCCGAAGAGGGACGCGCGGCCTTTGCCGCCTATCTTGGCGCGCTGAAAGACAGGTTCGGGCCGTGCCTGGCCGCGATCGAACTGGGCAACGAGATCAACGGAACCCGCGCCATGGCATTTGCCGGCGGGATCGACAGCGTGGCCGCCTATGTGCGCATTGCCGCCGCCGCCCGTGCGCGATTGGGTGGCAGCCCGGCGCTGCTGGGCGGATCGACCAACATGATCGGAACCGGGTTCCTGCGCCCGCTGTTTTCCGCCGGGCTTCTGGCGCAAGTGGATGGCATCGCCGTGCATCCCTATCGCAACCGCGCCGAAGGGCTGGACGTGGAAATGGCGCAGCTCCTTGCCGCCATGGACAGTTCGGGCCGGCGCGTGCCGGTCTGGGCCACCGAGTTCGGCATGGCCACCACCGACCAGGCACTGGCAGCAGGCGAACTGGTCAAGCAGGCGACGATGCTGGCCGCCGGTGGCGTGAGTGCGGCCAGCTGGTATGCGCTGATCGACCAGGCCGGCTTTCCCACCATGGGGCTGTTCGCCGGCACCGCGATCAAGGACCAGGGCCGCGCGTTCCGCTTTCTTCAGGCGAGCGTCTTGCCCAAGGGGCGGCCCATACGGCTCGACCTGGGCGATCCGCTGCTGTTTGCCTATCGCTATGGCAGCGAAACAACGGTGGTCTGGGGAAGCCCGCGCGGGCTGGTGCTGGGCAGTGGCACGCGCGCCTATGGCCCGACCGGCATGGCGTTGGCGGCGCCCGTGATCGGGGAGCAGCCGATCGTGCTGGTGGGCACGGGCTATACCATCGGCACATCGGCCGTGGTGGCCGATACGCTATTGGGCTGGGGCACGCCGGCCTGGCGCTATTTCGTGCGCAGCAAGGCCGGGGCCGATGTGCCGCTCGATTGGATGGACGATCCCTGGACCGGCTATTTCGGCAACCGCTATAGCAAGCCCTTGCGCATCAATGCCACCAGCGCGGCGCCGGCGGGCGATGCCGCCAGCCCCTTGCGCGCGGTGTGGCGCTATACCGCGCCAGTGGCGCAGGCGCTCGATCTGCGCGGCTGCTTTGCCAAGGCGGCCAATGGCGACGGCGTGGACCTGAGCGTGCAGCGCAACGGCAAAGTGGTGTGGCAGGGCATCCTCACATCCACGCTCCAGCCAGAGGCGGTGACGCTCGACCTGGCCAAGGGCGACAAGGTCGATCTGGTCGCCGGGCCGAACCAGACCTTTGGCGGGGACGCGTTCTTTTACCGGGTAGTGCTGTTCCGCCGCGGGCAGAGCACGGCGGTGGCCTGCCCGCGCTGATCAGGGAGCGGGTGGCGCCGCTGCATTGGGCACGCGGCGCGCGGTGATCACTTTGACCGGCTGGGCCAGCATCTGTCCGCGCATCGCCCCTTCGCCCGCCGTTGGCGAAATCGGCATGTCCCAGATCTTGCGCACCACATCCATGCCCGAAACCACCTGGCCGAACGCGGCATAGCCCAGTTGGCGATCCGGATCGGCATTGGCGGGATCGGCGTCGAGGCTGGGAATGTCGGACAAGAGGATCGAGAAATCCGAAGTCGCCGTGCCGGGCGCCAGCCGCGCCAGCGACAGCGTACCGGCCTTGTGGAGGATACCGGTCTGGCTGGTGGGTTCGTGCGCCACGGGCTTGAACAGCTTGGCCCCGTCGCGGATGCCGCCCTGCAACAGGCCGTTGGGTTGCTGCCCCCATTCCAGGTGCATGGCGCGATAGAACGTCATCCCATCATACCGCTTGCTGTCCACGTAGTGCAGGAAATTGCCCACGCTGATCGGCGCGTGCTTGCCATCGAGTTCCACCACGATAGTGCCCTGGTCGGTCACCAGCGCCACCGTCGCCACATCGGGCACAGGGGCCGCAGGGGGTTCAGGCGCCGCCTTGGCCGCCATCGCGCGCACGGCCGGCTTGCGCAACGGGGCAGCAAGGGCCGGGCTGCACAACATCTGGGCAGCGGCCAGGGCCATGGCCAGGCGGCCGGCGGGCAAAGCGAATCGCATCGACATCGGCTTACCCTGCCCCAACTTGATGCGCAGGGGAAATGGGCAGGTTGATCGGTTTACCGCGTGCACGGCAACATGCGTAGGGGCGTGGTTACCGATCGATGAACACGGGCGCCCTAAGGTTGCGCGCATAGCTGCCAAACCGCCGGAACAAGATACCATGCTCCGTTTCACGATCGCCAGATTGATGCCCGTCCTTGCCGTACTGCTGGCGGGGATGACCGCGATCCTGGGCACCAACCGGATCGACATTGTCATGGGCCTGCCGCCTGGCTTGCGCGAACGCTGGTTGATGGGCACGATCGGCGCATCGCTGGTAACTTCTGCGAGCCTGTTGGTGGTGCTGATCGCCGGCATGGCCCACCCAGGCCGAGGCAAAAAGCACCACGACTCCGGCCGCGCCGCACGCGTGGAGCAGCGCGCGCAATCGGAGCAGGGGCCGAGTGGGCCGGCCGTATCGGGCCTGCCCGGCAAGGCGAGCGACGTGCTCGGCCGCATCGGTGCCGGATGCCGTACGATCCAGCAAGGCATCGACGATATCGCGGCCGCTTCATCGGATCTCTCGGCACGGTCGGAGCAGCAGGGCGATGCCTTGGCAGACACGGCGCGGATGCTCACCGAGTTCACCGACACCGCCAGGATCACCGCCAGCACGGCGCGTCAGACCAGCGAGCGCCTGCATGTGGCGAAAGACACCGCCGATAAAGTGGAAACGATCGCGCAGGATGCGATGGGCGCCATGCGCGCGATCGAGGAAAGCGCCAGCCAGATGGCCGACATCGTTGCCATGATCGATGGCATCGCCTTCCAGACCAACCTGCTCGCGTTGAATGCCGGGGTCGAAGCAGCGCGTGCGGGCGATGCCGGCCAGGGCTTTGCCGTGGTGGCAGCCGAAGTGCGCGCTCTTGCCCAGCGCAGCGCTGACGCCGCCAGGGATATCAAGGCGCTGATCAACGCCAATGCCCAGCAGGTTGCCGGCCGCGTGGCTCTGGTGGAATGCGGCGGCGAGGCGCTGCACCTCCTCGCGGGCGAAGTGAGCGCGGCATCAGGCCTGGTCGAGGCCCTTGCGCAAGCGACGCAGGCGCAAGCCCAAGGGATCGGCGCCATTGCCCGCACCGTGTCCGGCTTGGACTGCGCCACCCATCGCAGCGCGGCCAAGGCGGATGACCGTGTCAGCAACCCCAACCTGCAGAGCGAAACCGAAAGCCTGATGGAGCAATTGGACAGCTTCCGCCTGCTTGGCGGCAATGCCACGCCAGCCCAGCAGCCGCGCGTCATGCCTTCGGCAGCGCAGCCTGCCATCGACCGTCCGATCGTGAGATGGCCGACACCATCGCCCGCTTCGGGCAGGCTGGCAGCGAACGGCTTGGGCGAAACCTGATTGGCAGCGGAAGGCTTGCCCTTAAAGGCAAGCCCGCCGGTCGGCCTGCTCAGTACCCGGCTTCGACCGCCACGCGGATGGCATCGGCGCTGGTGCGCACGCCGAGCGTGCGGATCACCGAGGAACGGTGCATCTTCACTGTCCGCTCCGACAGGCCCAATTCATAAGCGATCTGCTTGTTGAGCTTGCCCGTTGCCATGTGAACCAGGATTTCGCGCTGGCGTGGCGAAAGCAAGCCCACGGCATCCTTGGCGGCCTTGGCGCGGCTGGCAGCAGCGCTATCGATACCATCGCCATCACCAGTCTTGCTGACATCGACCTGGGAACCCAGGAAATATTCCAGGGCGCCTTGCGCGTCGAAGATCGGCGCGACCATCACCGCATTGCGGAACGGGGTGCCATCCTTCCGGTAATTGATGATTTCCACGAGCACCGGGCGCCCTTCGCGAATACCCGCGCGCAGTTCCTCTGTCAGGTCCGGCTCGGTGCCGGGGCCGCGCAGGAAGCGGCAGTTGCGCCCGATGATCTCGTCCCGCTCATAGCCGGTGAGCGCTTCGAACGCGGCGTTGCATTCCACGATCGGATTGTCTGGCAAGCGGGGGTTGCTGATGACCGCAGCGACCGGGCTTGCCGTTATCATCTCGGATATCAGCATGTGTCCTCATGTGGCACGGCGCGCGCGTTGCTCCAGTGTCCTTTCGGCCATGTTGTCGCGACGGACTGCCAACTGCAAGTCCCAAGTGCATGCCCGGCCTTGCCCTGCTGCGCGCCCCTTGCGCGTGGCGCCCGGGCCGGAGAGTCCGCCATGAACGTGATCGCCCATGCCTTTGCTGCCGATGATGATGACCACGGCGCTTGCGGCCATGGTGAAAAGCCCGCCGTTCCAGATCATGTCCAGGACGCGATCCGCACATTGCTGCGCTGGGCGGGCGATGACCCCACGCGCGAAGGGCTGATCGACACGCCCGCGCGTGTGGGGCGCGCCTGGCTGGAATATTGCCAGGGCTATCGCGAAGACCCCAGCGTCCACCTGACCCGCACATTTGCCGAAGTGGGCGGCTATGACGAGATCGTCCTGCTGCGCGACATTCCGTTCCAGTCGCACTGCGAACACCACATGGCGCCGATCACGGGCACGGCCTCGATCGCCTATCTGCCGCAAAACCGCGTCGTGGGCATCTCAAAGCTGGCGCGCGTGCTGCACGGCTATGCCAGCCGGCTACAGGTGCAGGAGCGCCTGACGGCCGAAGTGGCGCAGTGTATCTGGGAACATCTCCAACCCCAGGGCGTGGCCGTGGTGATCGAGGCGCAGCACGGCTGCATGACCGGGCGCGGCGTGCGCACGCCTGGGGGCGGCATGGTTACCAGCCGGATGCTGGGCTGCTTCCTCGACGATGCCAGTTCGCGCCGCGAAGTCATGTCCCTGATGGGCCGCAATTGACCGGCCGGGAGGGAAGACGTGCATTTCGGGATCATCGGTGCGGGCCTTGCCGGCCTGACCTGCGCAGACCGGCTGGTGACGGCCGGCCATGTGGTCAGCGCGTTCGACAAGGGCCGCGGACCGGGCGGGCGCATGTCCACCCGGCGCATCGATACGCCGCTGGGCCAGGCTCGCTTTGACCACGGCGCACAATATTGCGCGGCCACTACGCCGGGCTTTGGCGTCCAGGTGGCGGATTGGGCGGCGCGCGGCGTGGCGGCGCCTTGGCCCGTTGCGGGGCCGGAAGCCCACGTCGGCGTGCCCGGCATGAACGCCCTCGTGGCCGATCTGGCCGGCCGTCACGATGTCGCTTTCGGCGCCTTGGTCAAAGGCCTTGTGCGCGAGGGCCAGCAATGGTGGCTGGTCATGGAAGGCGAGCGGCGCGGTCCGTTCGATGCCGTGATCGTGGCCACGCCGGCAGAACAGGCCGCGCCGCTGCTGTCCCTTCACGCCTTTTCCATGGCGCGGGCGGCGGCGAGCAGCCAGTCGCACCCGTGCTGGTCGGCCATGCTGGCCTGGAGGCAGCCGCTACCCCTCGATTGGGCCGTATGGCAGGGTGATGGGGCACTGGCCTGGGCAGCGCGCAATTCGGCCAAGCCCGGCCGCCTTGGTCCGGCGCAAGGCGGCCCGGATTGCTGGGTCCTGCATGCCGGGCCGGAATGGTCGCACCGCCATCTGGAAATGACGCCTGAAGCGGTGATCGGCCCGATCACGGCCGAGTTTGCGCAGATCGCCGGCATCGCCCTGCCCGCGCCGTTGGTCGCCCGCGCCCACCGCTGGCGCTTTGCCCGCCCCACCCCCACCGGCGACGACGCTCTGTGGGACGGGATCTTGCGGCTGGGCGCATGCGGTGACTGGCTCACCGATCCGACGATCGAGGGTGCCTGGCTTTCCGGCACGGCGCTGGCCGACCGCATCCTTGGTGCCAAACCGGCAACCGTGGCGGCCTGACCAGCGCCCTGGCGATCAGGCGCGTTCCCAGATCGCGGCGAGGCCCTGGCCACCACCGATGCACAGGGTGGTCAGCGCCAGGCGCCCACCGATGCGGTGCAACTCGTGCACGGCCTTGGTGGTAATGATCGCGCCGGTGGCACCCACCGGATGGCCCAGGGCAATGCCGCTGCCATTGGGATTGAGCTTGGCCGGATCGAAATCAAGCTCGCGCGCCACCGCGCAGGCCTGCGCCGCAAAGGCTTCGTTGGCTTCGATCACGTCGATATCGTTGATCGAAATGCCGGCACGCGCCAGGGCAGTCTTCGTGGCCGGCACGGGGCCAATGCCCATGTAGGCAGGATCGACCCCGGCATAGCCATAGGAGACGAGGCGCGCGAGCGGGGTCAGGCCATGCTTGCGCACGGCTTCACCGCTGGCCAATACGACCGCTGCCGCGCCATCGTTGATGCCCGAGGCATTGCCGGCCGTGACGGTGCCGTCCTCGCGCTGGAACACCGGCTTGAGGCTGGCGAAGTCTTCCGCCTTGGCATCCTTGCGCACGTATTCGTCGGTATCGAATTGGACCACGCCCTTGCGCGACTTGAGTTCGACCGGGACGATCTGGCTCTTGAAGCGCCCCTCGGCAATCGCGCGGGCGGCGCGGGTCTGGCTTTCGAGTGCCAGCGCGTCCTGGTCCTCGCGGGTGATGCCGTACCGCTTGGCGACGTTTTCGGCCGTAACACCCATGTGATATCTGTGAAACGGATCGGACAGCACACCCGTGAGGCCATCGAGCATGGCAGCATCGCCCATGCGCTGGCCCCAGCGCATCGAGGGCGAGAAATAGGCCGCCTGGCTCATGACATCCACGCCGCCGGCCAGCGCCACATCGCAATCACCCACCATGATCATGTTGGCCGCCGACACGATGGCCTGCAGGCCCGAGGCGCACAGCCGGTTCAGCGTCAAGGCCGGGACTTCGTGCGGAACGCCAGCGGTTATCGCCGCGATACGCGCGACATAGGCATCGCGTGGCTCGGTCTGGACGACCGAACCGAACACCGCGTGGCCGATCAGCCCAGCCTCGATCCCGGCGCGCTCGATGGCGGCGCGGGCCGGAACAGCGGCAAGTTCGCCCGGCCGCTGATCCTTGAGCGATCCGCCATAGCTGCCGATCGCGGTACGGACGGCGGAAACGAGGAAGACTTCTACCACTGCATGCGCTCCAAGCTGCGATTCGATGGTGCAGAGCGGTAAACTCTTGGCGCGTGACCGCAAGCCTGCAAGGCGTGCCCCTGGGGCTGCTGCAGTGCCAGATCGGGCACAACAGCATCTATGTGCTGGCGCGCTGCCCGCCTCTCCGGTTACGCAGGGCTGTCGGGGCTTTTGCGCTCCAGGCCCTCGATCAGCAATTGGACAGCGCGCGACATGACCTTGTCGCGTTCCTCGGACGGCAAATCCACCGCGACAGCCTGGAGCATCTGGGCGATCCGGCCCAGATCGTCGATCGAGATATCCCCGCGCACGATGCCCGCCGCGCGCGCGCGCTCCAGCGGTACGGACATGAGCTGAATGGCCTCCCCTTCAAAGTCCTGCCAGTCCTGTTTCAACACGGGATCGCCTTCGATGCGGCGCATTCCGGTGGCATAGAGGGCAGAGAGAAGCCCGATGCGGACGAGAAACATGCGGAAAGCCGCGCGATCGTCGGCGACGAGCGCGACTTGCGCCACCAGTTCGTCCAGCCGCCGACGCACGACTTCCAGCACCAGCATCGAACGGTCGCGGAAGTTGCGGTAGAGCGTTCCCCGTCCGATTCCGGCCCGTTCCGCGATGGCTTCCAGCGGCACGTCATAGCCCTGCAGCTCGAACAGGTCGGCCGCTGCGGCGATCAGTCGGTCGCGTCTTTCCTGGGCATCTTTTCTCATGCTTGACGGATGTTATCCCTCCTCATATTAACCGGACAAAGATGTCCGGTTAATTGCCGAATTGCTTTGCCACGGAAGAATGGCGATGCAAGACCATCTGGAGAGAAATGCCCGCTAGGTCCAGACGAGCGATGGCCTTCCTGCCGAGGAGTTTCCCCCCGTGCCGACTTTTCCCGCCTTCCTGCGCCGCCCGAAAGGCGGCAGCGTGGCCATGTTCCTTGTACTGGCGTCGTGCAGCCAGCAAGAGCAGCCCGCGCCTCCCCCGCCGCCGGTCGACGTGGTCACGGTCAGGACGGGCGATGTTCCCAACGTGGTCGAGTTGCCGGGCCGGATCGAGGCTGTGCGAACCGCCGAGGTGCGCGCGCGTGTTGACGGGATCGTGGAACGGCGGCTCTATCAGGAAGGATCGGACGTACCGGCCGGGGCGCCGCTGTTCCTGATCGACCCGCGCGACAAGCAGGCGCAGCTGGCGCAGGCCCAGGCCGCGCTCAACCGCGCGATGGCCGCGCGCGCCAATGCCCGCTCCATCGTTACCCGCTACGAACCGCTGGTGAGCCGCAAGGCCGTAAGCGCGCAGGAATACGATTCCGCGCTGTCCGATGCACGCCAAGCCGATGCCAGCGTCAGCGATGCCCGCGCCGCGCTCGATCGCGCGCGCCTTGAACTGGGATATACCACCGTGCGGGCGCCGATCGCCGGGCGGGTTGGCAAGGCGCAAGTGACTGAAGGCGCGCTGGTCAGCGCCTCCTCGGCCACCTTGCTGACGCAGGTCAACCAGCTCTCGCCGATCTACGCGACGTTCACCGAATCCAGTTCCAAGCTGCTCGATGTGCAGCAGCTCACCAAATCGGGCGCACTGCGCATTCCCAACGTCGACGCGATCCAGGTCCGCCTCGTGCTGGAAAACGGCACGGAGTATGCCCTGCCCGGACACCTGGATTTTGCCGATCAGACGGTGGATCCATCCACGGGAAGCCAGACGCTGCGCGCCCGCTTTCTCAACCCGGACCGCATGCTCTTGCCCGGACAGTTCGTGCGGGCGCGGATCATCGCCGGCTCTCGCCGCGATGGCATTGCCGTGCCCCAGCGCGCGGTCCAGATCAGCAACGAGGAAGCATCGGTGCTGATCGTGGGGCCCGACGATATCGTAACCAAGCGCACGATCGAACTGGGCGGCCAGAGCAATGGAAAATGGGTCGTCCAGTCCGGGCTCAAGCCTGGTGACCGCGTTATCATCGATGGCTGGATGAAAGTGCAGCCCGGCCAAAAGGTAGCCCCGCGCCAGGCGAAACCCGCCGCGGCCGGCACACGCTAACCGGCGGGGGATTCATCATGAAACGCTTTTTCGTCTACCACCCCGTCTTCGCGTGGGTTGTCGCGATCTTCATCGCGCTGTTCGGGATCATCGGCCTGCGGCTCTTGCCCGTGGAGCAATATCCGCAGGTCGCGCCGCCGGCCCTCAATCTCCAGATCAACTACAACGGGGCCGATGCGGCCACGCTCGATCGCACGGTGACCTCGATCATCGAGAAGGAGATGAACGGCGTCGACAATTTCCTCTACATGTCCTCGACCAGCCGGTCGAACGGCACGGCGCAGGTTACCGTCACCTTCAAGCCCGGCACGGACCTCGATGTTGCCCGCTCGCAGGTGCAGGATCGCCTGAGCCGCGTGGAGCCCCGCCTTCCGGCCGAGGTAAGGCAACTCGGCATCGGCGTTACCAAGTCTAGCTCCGGCTTCCTGATGCTGGTTGCCCTCAAGTCGAAAGACGGCGCGATGAGCGCGCTCGACATGGGCAACTTCGCATCGAACAAGATCATGGACGAATTGCGCCGCGTTCCAGGCGTGGGCGACGTGCAATTGTTCGGCTCGCCCTATGCGATGCGGGTGTGGCTCGACGAGGAAAAGCTGGCTGGCTACGGCATCTCGGCGGCCGAGGCGCTCGCTGCCGTGCAAGAGCAGAACAGCCAGACGGCGAGCGGCGGGCTGGGTGAACAACCGCTTGCGGGCGGTTCGGAATTTGCTGCCAAGATCATCACCCAGAACCGCTTTTCCACGGCCGAACAGTTCCGCCAGATCATCATCCGGTCCAATCCCGATGGGTCGACCGTCCGCCTCGGGGACGTGGCCCGCGTCGAAATGGGCAAGGACAACTACGGCTTCCGCCTGGCACTCAACGGCAAGGAAACCGCCGGGATGGCGATCCAGCTTGCCAGCGGGGCCAATGCCCTGGGCACGGCAGAGGCCGTCAAGGCCCGGCTGACCGACCTGCAAAAGACGTTTCCGCCCGGCTTGAGCTGGACCGTGCCGTTCGACACCACCCCGTTCATCACGGCCTCGGTCGACAGCGTCATCCATACGCTGGTCGAAGCCATGGTGCTGGTATTCCTCGTCATGTTCCTGTTCCTGCAGAACTGGCGTGCCACGCTGATCCCGGCGTTGGTGGTGCCGGTCGCGCTCGCTGGATCGTGCCTTGGACTTTACCTGTTCGGCTATTCCATCAATGTGCTGTCGCTTTTCGCCATGGTCGTGGCCATCGGCATCCTGGTCGACGACGCCATCGTGGTGGTCGAGAATGTCGAGCGCATCATGCGCGAGGAAGGACTCAATCCCCGGCGCGCCACGGTCAAGGCCATGGGCCAGATCACCAGCGCGATCATCGGCATCACTCTCGTGCTGATCGCGGTGTTCATCCCGATGGCTTTCTTTCCGGGATCCACCGGCGGCATCTATCGCCAGTTCTCGGTAACGCTGGCCATCTCGATCTTCTTTTCCGCGCTGCTCGCGCTCACCCTTACGCCAGCGCTCTGCGCCACCTTGCTCAAGGTCACGCATGACCACGACAACCACGAACGCTCCGCGCCCAAGCCGGGCATCGCGGGCTGGCCGCAGCGCTTCTTCGCCTGGTTCAATGACCGGTTCGGCCGCGTAACCGAAGGCTATGCCACGCGCGTGGGCACGATGGTGCGGGCGCCGGGCCGTTGGCTGGCCGTATTCGCGGTGATGTGCGTCGTCACCGTGGTGGCCTTCACCCGTCTGCCAGGGGGCTTCCTGCCCACCGAAGACCAGGGCTATTTCTTTGCCAGCTACACCGCCCCGCCCGGTGCAACGATGCAGCGCACGCAGGCATCGGTGGACCAGGCCGAAGCCTTCCTCAGGCAGCAGCCGCAGGTGCGCAATATCGTCTCGATCGTGGGCTTCAGCTTCTTTGGCCAAGGCCAGTCGGCCGCCCTGTCCTTCGTCGATCTCAAGCCGTGGGATGAACGCGGCGGCGCCAGCAACAGTGCCAGCGCGCTGGTCCAGCGCGCCAATGCCGCCTTTTCGAACATCAGCGGCGCCATGGTCTTCGCGCTCGATCCACCGCCGATCCAGGCCCTGGGCAACGCGACGGGCTTTACCATGAAGCTGGAAGACCGCAGCGGCGAAGGCGGCGTGGCGCTCCAGCAGGCTGCGCAGCAGATCATGGCCCAGGCCGGCAAGAGCAAGACCTTTGCCGCAGTGCGGCAGGAAGGACTGCCGCCCGCCCCGCAACTCCACGTCGATATCGACCGGATCAAGGCCCGCAGCCTTGGCCTGCGCATATCCGACGTCAACCAGACGCTCGCCGTCGCGTTCGGCTCGGCCTATGCGAACGACTTCGTCCACGATGGCAACGTCCTGCGCGTCTATCTCCAGGCCGATGCCGCACAGCGGATGAGCGCCGATGACGTCGCCTCGTTGCGGGTGCGCAACGACCAGGGCCTGATGGTGCCGTTTTCCGCATTCACGCAGGTGAAATGGACCGCTGGCCCGCAGCAGCTCGAACGCTACAACGGCTATCCTTCGATTACGCTGTCGGGCCAGGCGGCCCCCGGCCAATCGAGTGGTGCGGCACTTGTGGAAATGGAGCGGATTGCCAGCAAGGTGCTGACCGGCGACATGTCGTACGAATGGACCGGCACGGCATTCGAGGAAAAGCAGGCGGGTGGCCAGATCGGCCTCCTGCTGGGCCTGTCGGTCGTGGTGGTGTTCCTGCTGCTCGCGGCGCTCTATGAAAGCTGGCCGATCCCCCTGGCCGTTTTGCTGGTGGTGCCGTTCGGCGTGCTGGGCGCGGTCGTGTTCACCATGTTGCGCGGGCTTGCGGCCGACGTCTACTTCAACGTCGGGCTGATCACCATCATCGGGCTGGCAGCAAAAAACGCGATCCTCATCGTCGAGTTTGCGGTCGAACAGGAAGCCGAAGGCGTTGCGCCGCTCGAAGCGACGATCAACGCGGCGCGCCTGCGCTTGCGTCCCATCCTCATGACCAGCCTGGCATTCATCCTGGGCATGGTGCCGCTTGTCATTGCCAGCGGGGCAGGGGCGGCAAGCCGCCATGCCGTGGGAACCGGGGTGGCCGGCGGCATGATCACCGCCACCATCTTCGGCGTCTTCTTCACGCCGGTGTTCTATACCGCGATGCGGCTGTGGCTCGTCCGCAAGCGCGACCATGAAAGCGCCGACGCGCACGAGGAAGCCAAGGAGCAAGGTCATTCCAACGGGGAGACATCCCATGCATAAGGCCCCCTTCACACTCATCGGGCTGGCCTTGCTCGGCGGTTGCAACATGGCGCCCGCCTATGTCCGTCCGGTTCCCCCTGTTCCGGCCAGCTTTCCCGCGCCGCCCACGGCCAGCGGGGAAGCGGCCACGGCCGTCGGCTGGCAGCGGTTCTTCGGCGATCCGCAACTCAAGGCCGATATTGGCGCCGCGCTTGCAAACAACCGCGACCTCGCCGCCGCCACCGCTCGCATCGAGCAGGCCAGGGCGCAGTTCCGCATCCAGCAAGCAGCGCAACTGCCGCAGGTGGACAGCAGCGCCGGTGCCACCCGCACCCGCGCGCCGCTGGGCTCGCTCGGTTTCGGCGACAGCCTGGGCAACGGCTCGATCACCTACAACCAGTATTCGGTGCGCGTGGCCACCAGTTCGTTTGAGCTGGATTTCTGGGGACGGCTGCGCAATCTCAGCGAGTCCGCGCGCAGAAGCTATCTCGCGACCGTGGAAGCGCAGCGCGCCTTCCGCCTGTCGTTGATCAGCGATGTTGCCGCCACCTACTACAGCATCCGCGCGGGCGAGGAAGGGATCGCCCTGGCCGAACGCACGGTTGCCAGCCGCCGGCAGGGCCTGTCCATCGCCAAGCTGCGGATGGATGCCGGCGTCACCTCTTCGGTGGACTATGACCAGGCGACGGCCCTGTTGACGCAGGCCCAGACCGAACTGGCCGATCTGCGCCGCACGACCGAGCAGCAACGCAACCAGCTGCTGGTCCTCATTGGCGGCCCAAGCAATGCCCCGCTGCCGGCCGGCCGGCCGATTGCCGATGCGGGACAGTTTGCGGCACTCGATCCCGGCTTGCCATCGGCCCTGCTGCAAAGCCGGCCCGACATATTGCAGGCCGAGCACCAACTGCTGGGGGCAAACGCCGATATCGGCGCGGCTCGCGCCGCTTTCTTCCCCACCATCTCGTTGACCGGTGCCTTCGGGTTCGTGTCGCCACAACTCGATGGCCTGTTCGGCAAGAACAACCAGAGCTGGTCGTTCGGAGGATCGGCAGGCCTGCCGATCTTCGATTGGGGCAAACGCGAGAGCCAGTTGGCCGTGGCCAAGGCGCGACGGGACGAGTTGGTGGCAACCTACCAGCGGACCGTGCAGAACGCGTTCCGCGAAGTGTCGGACGCGCTGGTCGGGCGGCAACGCTACCGGGAACAGATCGAGGCGCAGGAACAGGCGGTTGCCGCCCAGCGCCGCTTGGCTGAAACGGCCATGCTGCGCTACGACAACGGCATCGCCATCTACCTCGAAGTGCTGGATGCCGAGCGCAATCTGTTTTCGGCAGAGCAGCAGCTTATCCGGCTGCGCGCAACCGAACTGCAGAACGGCGTCTCGCTCTATACCGCACTGGGCGGCGGCAGCGCGCAATAGCTAGACCGGTAATTCCGGGCCTGCTGGTGGTGCGCTGGAATTGCGCACCACCAGTTCATGGGAGAGCAGGATTTCGGTATTGTTCGGCGCGGCAGCGTCGAGGCCGGCGATCATCAGCCGCATCGCCGTTTCGCCAATTGCCCCGGTCGGCTGGGCAACGGTCGTCAGCGCGGGCGAGGCAAATTGCGCGAAACGCAGGTCGTCGAAACCGATGATGCTGCAATCCTGCGGCACCCTGACGCCGGCGTTGGCGAGGGCCTGCAGTGCGCCGATGGCCATTTCATCGTTGGCGCAAAATACCGCCGAAGGCCGGTTGTGCAGCGAAATCAACGTTTGCATCTGCCGCACGCCGCCCTGCAGGGTATAGTCGCCGTTGCGGATCATGGCCGGATCGGGCGCCATGCCCCGCTCCGCCAGCGCATCGACATAGCCCGCCAGCCTTTCCCGGCCGAGCGCGCTGTCGAGCGGTCCGGTGATGGTGGCAATGCTGGAATGCCCCAGCGCGAGCAGATACGATACCACTTCATGGGCAGCCGCGCGGTTGTCGATCCTGACCCTGGGCAGGGCGCAATCGCCGGGATACTCGCACGCCATCACCGTCTTCATCCGGACGGTCTCGGTCTCCAGCAGGGCGGACCCCAGTTCCCCCACCAGGATCAGGCCATCGGCCTGCTTCTTGAGCAGCATTTCGCAATATCTGTCGAGACGCTCGGGCTGGTCGCGCGTTTCCCCGATCAGGATGTGCTTGCCGTGTCCGTGCGCAACGCGTTCGGCGCCTTCGATCACGCCGGCATAGAACGGGTTTTGCAGGTTGGGCACGACCAGCAGGAACGTATCGCTACACTGCCGCCGCAGGCTGCTCGCCATGGCATTGGGCGTATAGCCCAGCCGCGCCACAACGGCATTGATCCGCTCGAGCGTGCCCGCGCGGACCATGTCCGGTTTCGTCAGCGCGCGCGATACGGTGGCAACCGAAACGCCCGCTTGATCGGCAATGTCCTTGATCGTCGCCAATCTGGTCTCCCGTCCGGCATGCCAGCTATGGATGGAGCCCCAACAATTGCCGGTTGCGTTGGCTGTCACCGACAGTTCCGGCAAAATCGTCGAACGCATGGGGCGTGACGCGGATGATGTGATCGGCAATGAAGGCCGCGCCTTCCCTTGCGCCGTCCTCGGGATGCTTGAGTGCGCATTCCCATTCCAGCACGGCCCAGCCATCGAAATCGTTGGCCGTCATCGCCGAGAAAATCGCGCGGAAATCGATCTGCCCGTCGCCCAGCGAGCGGAACCGGCCAGCGCGATCCACCCAGGATTGATAGCCACCATAGACGCCCGACCGCGCATCGCGCCGATGCTCGGCATCCTTGACGTGGAAGGCCTTGATGCGATCGGCATAAATGCCCAGAAAACCCAGGTAGTCCATCTGCTGGAGATGCAGGTGGCTGGGATCGTAGAGAATGTTGGCGCGCGGATGGTTGCCTGTTGCGTCCAGGAAGCGTTCGAACGTCACGCCGTCATGCAAGTCTTCCCCCGGGTGCAGTTCGAACGCGACATCCACGCCGTTCTCGTCGCAGACATCGAGGATCGGTTGCCAGCGATCGGCCAGTTCGCGGAAGGCATCTTCCACCAGTCCCTGCGGGCGCTGCGGCCAGGGATAGAAATAGGGCCAGAGCAGTGCTCCCGAAAAGCTGGCCTGCACGCCAAGCCCCATGCGCCGGCTGGCCATGGCAGCCAGCTTGACCTGCTCGACCGCCCATTGCTGGCGCTCGGCGGGGCGGCCACGCAGTTCGGGCGGCGCAAAGCCATCGAACAACTGGTCATACGCGGGATGGACCGCCACCAGTTGGCCCTGCAAATGCGTCGACAGTTCAGTCACGACCAGGCCATGAGCAGCCAGCGTGCCAGTGATCGTATCGCAATAGTCCTGGCTGTGCGCGGCCAAGGCCACATCGACGAAGCTGCCCGGCCCTGTCGGCAGCTGCAACCCCTTGTACCCCAGCGATGCGGCCCAGGCGGCAATCGTGTCCAGGCTGTCGAAGGGCGGCGCATCGCCTGCAAACTGGGCGATGAACAGCCCGGGTCCCTTGATCGTCTTCATGCTTGGTCTTGCTCCAGTGCGGTCCAGCCGGCGCGCTGCCCGCTCGCCGCCACCGCTTGCTCCACGAACCGCATCGACCGGACGCCGGCCCGAATGCCTGGCACCTCGCCGTCGATCAGGTCCGTTTGCCCGCGGATCGCTGCGGCGATGTCGCGATAGATGTTCCCAAACGCCTCGATGAAGCCCTCAGGATGGCCCGAAGGCAGGCGGGCGCCCATGCCCTGCGGACCGGTGCCCGCCTCCAGTATCTCGGTGCGTCCATCGGCATGGCGCAGGGTCAGCTGGCTGGCCTTGCCATGGCGCCATACCAGGCCGGCCTTGCTGCCATAGACGCGCAGCGACAGGTCGTTGCCTTCGCCGGTCGATATCTGCGATGCGATCAGCACGCCGCGCGCGCCACCGGCAAAGCGCAGCAGCATGTTGCAATCGTCGTCCAGCATCCGGCCCGGCACCGTGGCTGCCAGATCGGCGACGAACGCGTCGACCTTCAGGCCCGTGACAAATTCGGCCAGATGAAACGCATGGACGCCGATGTCTCCAATGCAGCCGCCCGCACCCGCCTGCTTGGGATCGGTTCGCCATGCCGCCTGCTTGTCGCCCTGTGCCTCGATCGGTGCGGCCAGCCAGCCTTGCGGATATTGCACGACGACCTTGCGCACCGTGCCGATCGCGCCATCGGCAACCAGCGCGCGCGCGCGGCGCACCATCGGATAGCCGCTGTAGGTGTACGTCACGCCGAACACCCGATCGCTCCTGGCGATGGCATCCTGCAGTTCCAGGGCCTGCGCCAGCGTCGCCGTCACGGGCTTGTCGCACGCGACATGGAAGCCCGCCTCGATCGCGGCCACGGCAACCGGCAGGTGCAGATGGTTCGGCGTGACGATCGCCACCAGTTCGGCACCATCGGGCCGGCCGCGTTCGGCCGCCAGCATCGTGCGCCAATCGCTGTAGATCCGGTCTTCGTCCAGGCCATAGCCCAGCCCGGCACTGCGCGATCGGACCGCATCGCTGCTGAAAGCGCCGGCAACCAGGCGGATGCGCCGGTCCAGCTCAGCTCCCATGCGGTGGACCGGCCCGATGAACGCGCCAGGCCCGCCACCGACCATGGCCATGCGGACGGGCGCGTCGTGATCACGTTTCGTCATGCCCCAGCTCCCGGGTCGAGGGCCAATTCCGGTCCGGCCTGAGCGGGCTGCCTGCCCGCCGGGCCGAAGGAAGAAGGCCGGAAAAATACAAGCAGCAACAGCGATGCGATGGCGGCCAGCCCGGCGGGGAACAGGAAAAGCGTCTGGTAATCCACCACGGCCTTGGCCGATCCCGGCACCGCGTGGCTGAACACGCTCATCAGCTTGGGGAACACATAGCTGGCGATCATCATGCCCACGCCCAGCACCAGCAGGTTGAACAGACCCTGCGCACTGACGGCCACGTCCTTGGGAAAGGCTTCATCGACATAGATGTACAGCGTGGCGAAGAAGAAGGCATAGCAGATGCCGTGCAGGAACTGCACCGCGATGATCACGCCCACATGATCGGGCGCGAAAGCGAAAACCAGGAAGCGCGCCATGTGGGCGCAAGTTCCGATGATCATCGTCGTGCGCCAGCCCAGCCGCACCAGCACGCGGCCCAGGATCAGCATCGCGAGGATTTCCGCGATCTGCCCAAGGCTGAGCACGACCATGCTGAGATTGCCGGCAATGCCCACGCGATCGGTCAGGAAGGCATCGGAGATGACGAAATAGCCGTTGTGGACGATCGCATCGATGAACGTGACCAGGAACAGGATCGCCAGGTCTGGCCGCTTGAGCGCCACCACGGCACGGCGCCAGGCCAGCGGATCGAGCGCGCCCGAACGGCGCGGCGCGGTGTGCGGCAAGGTCAGCGCAAAGGCGGCAAGCGCCAACGAGATCAACGCCGAGACCAGGAATATCCAACGGGTCTGCTCGGCCGTGGCATGAACGCCAAGCAGGAACACGAAAGGCCAGCTGGCAATGACCCAGCCGATCGTGCCGCCCGTCCGCACCGTACCGAATTGGCGCGCGGGATCGGGCAGGTGCGCAAAGGCGATGCTGTTGGTCACCGACAGTGTCGGCACATAAAGCAGGCTATAGGCCAGATAGCAGCCGAAGAAGGCCGTGAAGCTGGACGCATAGGCTGCGCCGATCAGGAACAGCGCACCCAGCACGTGGCTGGCCGCCAGAAAACGTTCGGCGGCGAACTTGCGGTCGGCAAACTGGTTGGAGAAGAAGATGGCGACAATCGACGCCACCCCCCACGAACTGCCGACCAGCGCCTGCTGCCCGGCGCTGTAGCCCTGCATGGCCATATAGGGGAACAGCTTGGCCGCCCAGGCGCCCCAACCACCAACCTGCAAGGCCATCATGATGAACAGCCGGGCCTGCACCGATCGCGTCGGGCGTGAAATCGTGGCCGTTGTCACAAGGCACCTGCCTTGAACGGACCGGACCCAAAACCACCGCCCCGGATGATGTCGGCCGCAAAGGCTGCCGCGCGGGCGGTCAGCGCCATGAACGTCAACGACGGGTTGACGTGCGCAGACGACGGCATCGATGCGCCATCGGTCACGAACAGGTTGGGAATGTCATGTAATCTGTTGTGCTTGTCGAGCACCGAGGTCTTGGGATCATTGCCCATAACCGCACCTCCCATTTCGTGGATGACTGCGCCCGGCACCGATTCCATCGGCAATCGCATGGCGCCCTGATACCCCGCGCGGGTCAGCATGTCGGCCAGGGACTCTGCCGCCTTTTCGCGCATCAATGTGTCGTTGTCGCCCCAGGTGACGTTCATGTGCAGGACCGGCAGGCCCCACGGATCCTTGACCGTTGGATCGAGCGTGACGCGGTTGTCCCAGCGCGGCAGCGTCTCGCACTGCGCAATGAGAAGCAGCATCCATGGGCCGGTGGCCTTGAGTTGCTTCTTCAGATCGGCGCCGATGCCCATGCCGGGCATGACCAGCGCCCGCGACCAGTTGGTGGGGGTGATGACCGCGTTAAGTTGGAAGCCGCGCAGATAGGCCTCCTTCTGCCCGCTGGCATTGACATAGCGCGGCATGAACAGCGCGCAGGGCCGATAGCCGCCGTAGTTGGCAATCCCGTTGGCAGGTAGCATGGCCATGACCGGTTCGGAGAACTGGTGGTCCATGATGTAGCGGCCCAGCACGTCGTGCCGGTTGCCCAGGCCATCGGGGTGCGCCTGGTTGCGCGACAGCATCAGCAGGCGCACGCTTTCCAGGGTCGAGGCGCACAGGAAGACCATCCGCGCATGCGCAACCTTCTTTTGCCGGGTCCTGGTGTCGATGATTTCCACCCCGGTCGCGCGGCGCCCATCGTCATCGGTCAGCACGCGCGCGACCAGGCTGTCGGTCATCACGGTCAGGCGCCCGGTGCGCTGGGCTGCAGGAAGCGTGGAAGACTGGGTCGAGAAATAGGCACCGGCGCTGCACCCGCGTTCGCACGGGCCGCAATAATGGCAAGGTTGCCGATCCCCCAGTTCCCTGGTCAGGTTGGCCGTGCGCGCCATCGACACAGTGCGATCGGGAAAGGCCTTCCCCACGCGTGCCTTGAACTCACGCTCGTAGGCGTTCATCGGCATGGGTGGCTGGAATATTCCATCGGGGGCCAAGGGATTGCGTTCCGCCTCGCCGGAAATGCCCACGATCTGCTCGACATGATCATACCACGGTGCAAGGTCGGCATAGCGCAGCGGCCAGTCCACGCCGTGGCCATCTGCCCCGTTCTCCTCGAAATTGATGGGCGCCATGCGGTAGCTCTGCCGCCCCCATGTCAACGACTTGCCGCCCAGCGTGGCCGCGCGGATCCAGGAAAAGCGCGTCCCTTCGGCCACGGTAAAGGGATGGTCGGATCGCGGGGCAAAATAGCGCGCCGAGCCCTCGTTCTTGCCTGCGGCCTGATCGTGACTGTCGTTGCGGCGGTCACCCATCAGGCGAAACTTGAAATCGCTCACCGGCATGTGCTCGGTCGGATAGTCGCCGTGCTTCTGGTCGCGCCCGCGCTCGATCATCAGCACCGACAGTCCACGCTCGGTCAATTCCTTGGCGGCAAGGCCGCCGGTAACCCCCGAACCAACCACGATGGCATCATAAATCTGGTCTGTCATGACGGATCTGCCTGCAACCGCTGCGTCAAAACTGCAGCAGGTTGATGAAAGTTGCCGGGCCCTTGGGATCATCCAGGCCGGCGTCCATGGTGGCGCCCAGTTCCTGCTCCTGCCCCGTTGGCGAGGTGTAGTAGCCAATGATGGTCAGCGCCTTGAACATGGCAAAGGGCGGCTTGGGCCCGCCCAATGGCGCGCCAGACGCTGCCTTGTCCCACAGCGTCAGCAGGGCGAACTGGTCTTGCGCGCGGCAATCCTCGAATGCCTTGCCATAGCGCGCCTGTGCCTCCGCCTGCCATTCGCCAAGTCCGCGCCGGAAAGCAACCTGCTCGTCCGGCAACAGCCAATCCCGAACCATCATGGCCACGAACGCCGGAACACCCGCCCCGATCGCGCCCGGCGTATCGGTGGCAGGAATGATCCCTTCCGCCATGGCGGCAACCTGTGCCTGCTCTGCCGCGGTCAGCACATCGGCAGCAGCAGCGGCATCGCCGCGAGCAGCGGCCAGCAGGCGCTCTGGGCCGACCGCCCCGCCCAGGCCGAGAAGGCCGAGCGCGGCCAGCATCTCACGGCGACGGAGGGGAGAGAGCACCAGGCTCATGCCACGCTCCCCAGCAAATAGCGGGCGCTGGCAGCAGCGGCATCGACGCGAGTCCCGGCAAAGGGTGGTTCCTGTTCGACAAAGAATTCGGTCACGCCGGCCGACCGGGCCGCCGGGATCAGGCGTGACCAGTCAAGCTTGCCTGCCCCGACCGTCGCGGGAATCTGGCGGAACGCATAGTTGGTGACCGTATCGGCACCAATATCCTTGATGTGCATCAGGCGAAAGCGGCCAGGATATGCCCGCAGCACGGCCAACGGATCGAGCCCGGCGGAAGCCACCCAACCCACGTCGAGCTCAAAGCACACAAGGCGCGGGTCGGTGTGGCGCAACAGGATGTCGAAAGGCGTGGTTCCGCCCAGCGGCCGAAATTCGATATTGTGGTTATGGTAGAACATCCGCGCGCCTGCACTGCGCAATTGTTCCCCGCCATGATTGAGCGAGTCTGCCACCCGCTTCCAGTCGTCCTCCGTCATCGCCTGCGCGATGCGGGCAATGGCTGTTTCGAAGGGGTCACGGTTTCCCTTCAGCAGGGCAGGCGCAAAGGGAAAGATCGACAGCCCGGCATAGCGCAGCCCGGCTGCGGCCACATCGTCGGCCACTTTGCCAAACGCGCCCAGCCTTTCCGGCAGCAGCGACATCGGATTGAGATGGGCGCTGTTGCACGACAGGCCATGGGCCAGGGCGGCGGCCCTGAATTCAGGCCGGCTGACTCTGGCCAGGTCTCCCTGGTAGCGCCGATAGCCCAGCCCCGCCAGCGCAGCAAACAAGGCCTGGGGATCGGATGCGAATTCGCCGCCCATCATGTAAAGCTGAATGCCAAGCGGATGGCGGCTGAGATCGAACAGCGCCCGCTTGCGTGCAAAGGCCGGCCCAGCCGTGCCCAGCGCAAGCATTCCGCCCAAGGCGCCGCGCAAGACCGCACGCCGGCAAACACCGTCATGAACCATCGATTTCACTCTCCCCATCGATGGTGCCTCATCGGTGACCCGACCAGGCCCATCTGTCTTTGCCATGTTCCGCCACGCCTGGAATGCAATCGATATCATACAGCCCTAGCAGCGCAGTGGCGAGAGACAATTGCGCATTTTATGCAAACCAGAAAAACGCAATGTGATCGTTTACACGCCGCACAGCTTTATGATACGCAATGGGCAACGCCATATGGCGCAATGAGACACAATGAGCCAGCGCCCCGTCACGGCGGCAGCGGCGACAGGAGAGGAGGAATTGCATCGCCCGGTCGGCTGGGCGCACCGTCTTCACTACAATCAGGCAAAGACAACCGGATGCAATCGACATTCGGCAACAACGGTACATGGAGGATGACTATGAAAGGGTTCGAAATTTCCCGCACTGCCCTGTGGCTGAGCGGCGCGGCAATGCTGGCACTTCCGGTTGCCGCATTCGCGCAGGATCGCAGTGCCGCCGACGCTGACAGCGCTAGCACAGCCGAAATCATCGTGACGGCCACACGCCAGAATGAGTCGCTTCAGGCCGTGCCGATGGCCGTGAACGTCGCCACCGGCGAGAAATTGCAGCAACTCAAGATCTTCGACGCCAAGGACATCCAGCAGCTCGCCCCCGGCCTGGAAATGACCAACACGTCGGGCCGCAACAACACCACGACGCTGCGCGGCATTTCGTTCGATCCCGACCAGGGCTCTGCGCCCGCCGTCCAAGTCTATCTCAACGAAATCCCCACCGACGCGCAAACGGCCTATACCGCCATCTATGATATCCAGCAGGTCGAAGTGCTGCGCGGCCCGCAAGGCCTGCTGCGCGGGCTTTCTGCACCAGCCGGTTCGATCACCATCACCACGCGCAAGCCGAACTTCGACAAGGTCGAAGGCTTTGCGCAAGCCACGGCCACCGACCGCGGCGGCTATAACGTGCAAGGCGGGGTATCGCTGCCGTTCTCCGACACACTGGCCCTGCGCGTTGCCGGCGTGGTTGACGGAAACCGCGTCAATTTCGTGCGGGATATCAATCGCAATGGCCAACGGTCTTACAGCCGGACCGAAAGCGCGCGCGCCACGCTGGGCTGGAAGCCCAGCCCCGATTTCACCGCCTATCTGACCTACCAGTACCTCACCGCCGATACACTGCAGTTCCAGCAAGTCGTCGGGGACGGCAACACGCCGCTTTACAGCTTCGTGCCGTATGGCCTGGGCGCGCTGGTTCCCGATACCGACAGCGGCCGCTCGGGCCCGACCCTGGGGGTCAAGGATCGCGCCGCCGTGCAGGAAGGCGATTTCCGCAACCAGAACGAAACCCACATCGTCAATCTCCAGTTCGACTGGAACCTGGGGCCGGCCACGCTGTCGTTCGTCGGAGCGCACCAGTTCTCCAAGTTGCTCCAGTCGCGCGACCTTGACGCCGGCAATGCCGTGCCGGGCTATATCGCGACCTCGGGTATCGTGATTCCCTATCTCACGAACACGGCCGAAGTTCGCCTGCACTCCAACAATACCCAGGGCCTTACCTGGGGCATCGGCGCCTTCTATCAGCGCCTGACCGGCGACGTGGTCGTCGATCAGCGGCAGGACACCTTCATTGCGCCGGTCAACCCCGCCATCCCCACCAGCGTGGATGCGCGGAGCGCACACATCGTGGTTCCGACCAATGCCACGGTCTGGTCGTTCAACGGAAACCTGGGCTACAAGACCGGCAAGCTCAGCATCGAGGGCGGCCTGCGCTATACGATCAACCAGGGCATAACCAAGACCGACGTCTACCTGACGCCGGAACTGGCTACCTCGCCCAACCCGATCGTGGGCATCCCGCCCGAATACCAGCGCCATGTGCGCCATCCGATCACCGGCGGCGCCACGATCGACTATGCCTTCTCGCCCCAGTTCAACGCCTATGCGAGCTATGGTCATTCCTATCGCGATGGCGTTGCCGCAGTGGCCCTGCCGGCCGGGATCAGCCCCGACATCCTCGTGACCAAGCCGGAAAAGACCGACTCCTACGAAGTGGGGATCAAGGGCTCGGTCTTCGACCGGCGCATCAACTATAGCGTTGCGGCCTTCTACCAGACGTTCAAGAACTTCCTCGGCCGGTTCGACGGCATCTTTATCGATGGTCCGTTCAACGACACGCAAGCGGGGCTGAACTTCAATGGCGATGCCAAGTCCAAGGGTGTGGAAGCCACGCTGGACGGCAAGCTGACCGACAACTGGAGCTTCGGGGTTGCCGGCTCCTATGTCCGCGCGCGGTGGAGCAATGCGATGCTGCCGTGCAACGACTATGCCCATACCGGCATTCCCAATGCCAACGGCACGCCCAGTGTCAATCCGGGCAGCAATCTCAATGGCAATATCAGCCTGTGCCGTACCAGCACCCGCCTTGCCGACGTGCCCGATTTCAGCCTGACGGCGAACACCGAAATCCGCTTCCCCATGGCAACGGTTACGCCGTTCATCCGGGCGCTGTTCACCTATCGGCCGGCATTCTACTCCGATCGCATCCAGTACAACTACCAGAGCCGCGAATTGCTCAACCTCTTCGCCGGCATTCGCACGGCAGACGAGCGGTTCGAGATCGACCTGTTTGCCCGCAACCTGCTCAACCAGCAGCGCATCAGCAACATTTCGCTGGGCAATGCGGTGCAGAGCAGCTTTTGCCAGCCGGGCTATTTCCTGGATGGCAGCAAGTGCAACGGCCAAGGTGCACCGATGGATTCGGGCTATCGCCTGGTCAACGTGACCAACCCGCGTGAATTCGGGATCACCGTTTCGGCCAAGTGGTAAGTCCCGAAAGGCCAAGGCCGTAATCTTAAAAAGCCGCCGTCGCAGATGTGACGGCGGCTTTTTTGCGTTTGCGTCAGCCGCTCTTGCGGATCGGCATGATCGCCACCGCGCCGAGCAACGCAAATACCGAAGCGGCGATGAAGAGGGCGGGATAGTTGCCGCCCTGGATCGCGCCGATCGCCAGGAACGCCGGGGCAACGACCGGCGCCAGCGATTGGGGCAAGGTATTGGCAATCTGGAAGATGCCCATGTCCTTGGCGGCATTGTCCGGATCGGGCAGCACGGCCGAAACCAGCGCAAGATCGACGGCAAGGTAAATGCTCAGGCCAATGCCGGCAACGGCCGATCCGATCAGGAACTGCAGGACGCTATGCGCCACGCCGATCGTCAGCAACCCGATCGCGCCGATCACGGCCGCCCCGATCACGAACGGCTTGCGGCGCTGCAACCGGTCAGACAGCCACCCGGCCAGCGGCGCGATGGCGACCGTGATGACCGCGCCGATGCTGCCGTTGATGAACACCAGCCGCGGGACGTCTGCCATGGGCTGGTGCAACCGATCCGACAGGAAATAGACGGCGTAGACCTGGAGATAGGCCATGCCCATGAACACCAGGAAGCGGCTGATCCACGCCCAATAGAAATCGGCATGTGCGCGCGGGTCGATGCTGAACGAACCGAAGAATGCTTTCCAGCTGCCGCCGGCCTGCGTGGTGGCGGGCGCGGGACTGTCCCTGAACATCGGCAGGATGACAGCAAGGCTGAAAACGGTGCCCGCCCAGGGCACCATGAACAGCAGATAGGGGTTTGTTGCCGTGAACTGGGTGAGGAAAGTGCCCAGCACCACCCCCACGATCATGGTAAGGCCCAGCAAGCCGGAAACGCGGCCCCGCTGCACTTCGGGGACGTGATCGGGCAACAGCGCGTTCAGCGCGGCCTGGTTGGCGTTGAAACCGATCTGCGCGATCACCCAGCCCACCCCGAAAAGCACGATGTTCTGCGTGGCGCTCATCACCAGCAGCCCCGCCCCGCCGCCGGCCACGCCCACGATCATCCACAGCTTGCGCCGCCCGATGCGGGCGCGGGTATGGTCGGAAATATGGCCCCAGATGGGCGTGGCGATGATCGAGGCGAGTGCCCCGATCCCCAGGACCACGCCCAGCTGGTTCATTTTCTGCGCAGGATCGGCAATCTGTGCCACGCGCATGGCGATCGTGAGAGCCACGGGCGTGACGAGCCCGAGCCAGTTGCCGCATTGCGCAATCCAGTAGGCCGCGATGAACGCGCCACTTGCCCGCGAAGGCGCCGCGCCGGTCATTCAGAGGGCCCGGATCATCGCGACATCCGCCGCGAATTGCCGAAGCGCGCCGCTGTCTGCCGCTCCGCCGCGAACCGCCTGCAACGCGCGCTGCCACGCCGCGCGGTCAGCGCTTTCGAACACCTGCGGCAGCTTGCGCTCACCCCTTGCGTTGGCAATGCGCACGTCGGACGGCCGCGCCGATCCATCGCCGCGCAGCGCGATCCGCACGGTACGGCCAAAGCCCAGCGCGTCGATCCTTTGTCCCTGCCCGGCCTTGGCCGCAGTCGCGATGCCTTCGAACAGCTTGTCGCCCACCATGCCGCGCACCACCACCGCATGGGCAGCGTCCCAGCAATGGGTGACACACAGCGCCTGGCCCAGTGCCCTCACCGTCCGCACCATGTCCAGCGCGGCGCCCGGTGCGTCGGCAACGTTACCCACCTGGCTGATCAGGATCGTGGCGGTAGCGATCAGGTGCTGGACCAGTTCGGCCTGGTGGCGCAACAGGGTGGGATCGCCGGCATAGCGCTCGGCAAGCTCGACCACGGCGCCTGTCTGATCGGCGCGGTCGGCAAGCGCCAGGATCGTATCGGGATCGCACATGCCCGGATCGGCCACGATCACGACACGGGCGCCCGCGTCGATGGCCTGCGCCGCGCGCACCGCCCAGGCGTCGTCTCCGCCAACCAGCACGGCCATGGCGGCAGCGCCTGTTTCTGCCGCGCGAAACGATACGGGCAGCGTTGCCAGCGTGCCGGCCAGCCGCGGCGCGAGCTGCGGGGTGGCAGCGGCGATGGTCAGGGGCGGGGTCATGCCAGTTCTCCGATCGCCTGTTCGCTGGCTTTGTTGGCAACATCCATCACGAAGTCGAAGTCTTCGGCCACGGTCGCAAGGCTTGGCGCGGCGCTAGCGTCTCCATGCACGGCAGCGTGAACAGCGCGCCATTCCTCGACATAGCCGTTGCGATCGAACGGGCCGAACTGGCGTATTGCGCCCGACGCATCGGTCAGCGTGGCGACAGCCGATCCGCCATGGACATAGGACGGCGTGAAACGGATATGCAGCAGCTGCGTATCGGTCACCACCTCGAGATCCCAATAGGCCTCGCCATGGCCGTGCATCGTGCCGGCAAGCTGCACGGCGCGCCCGCCTGCCTGCCCGGCGATCAGATAGCCGAACGGCGCCAGTTGCCGGGCCGACCAGATTTCCAGCGAGCGCCAATCGGGAAGGAAGCTGCGAACCAGCGGCAGATCATGCACCGCAAGGCCAAGGATCAGGCCTTGGAAGGTCTGGCGGATGATCTCAGGGGTCATCTCGCCCGGCATGCCAAAGGCCATTTCGGGCCGGCCGGTCACTTCGGTTGCCCAGTTCTCGAAACGGTCGTTGAGCGGCAGCACGATGCTGGAACGGACGCTGCGCGCGTGCGACTGGATATCGCCGAGCACGCCTTGCAAGGCGCGCCAGGCCGGGTCGAACACATGCATCGTGCCCACGATCACCGGAACGCCGGTTTCTTCCGAAGCCTGGGCGATGGCGCGGGCTTCCTCGGCACTGTTGGCCAGCGGCTTTTCGCACAGCACCGCCTTCTTGCCGGCGCGCATCGCCGCAATCGCCTGTTGGGCGTGGAATTGCTGCGGGCTGCAAATGGCAACGACATCCACCCCGGGATCGGCCAGGAGCGCATCGAGCGTGCCGACATGGCGCGCACCGGCACGGGCGGCGACCGATGCAGCCAGATCGAGATTCACGTCCATGACGCAGGCCGGGGTGAACAGCGCGGGAAGATGCGCGAGTGTTGGCAAGTGAATGGCCTGCGTGACGGGGCCGGCACCGGCAAAGCCGACGCCAAGGGGGCGAGTGCCGCTCATGCCAGCGCTCCTGCAAAATGGGGGTGGGACGCCAGGAAATCGTGCGAGGCACGGCTGCTTTCAATTGCCGAGGGAAGGTTGGGCACATCGACCTCGACCACGAACCAGCCGTCAAAGCCGGCAGGCACGGCATCGAACACGGCATCGAAATTGATGATGCCGCGGCCCGGTTCGGTCCAGAGCCGGCGCGGGCCGATCGCGGCGATGTAATCATCCTCGTACCGCAGGACCTGGCGGAAGCCGACCGGATTGACGTCTTTGAGATGCACCCCGACGAGGCGATCGGCATACTCGGCAATCATCTTTTCCGGCACCATTCCGGCCCAGAACAGATGGCCGGTATCAGGCCCAAAGCCCAGGCTCGATCCGGCCGTCATGTCGAGCACGGCACGGGTTTCCTCCTCGGTCTCCACGATCATGGCGATATGGGGGTGCAGGCCAAACCGCACCCCTTCGGCAAAGCCTGCGTCAGCCACGAGCGCCAGGGTCTCGGCGATGCGCTTGGTCCGCTCGGCCGAGCCGTTTTCGCCGGCTGCGGGGTTCATCAGGCGCGCCATGTCGATGTTGCCCGCCACGAACGTGCTGGCAACGCCCAGCGCCGCCAGCGTCGCGGCATGGGCCTTGGCCTGCTCGATGATGGCGTCCCGCTTTTCCAGAATATGGAAATCGCCCGAAAAATATCCGGGCGCCGGGGCAAAGCCGAACTCGTCGAGGATCGCCTGGTACTGCGCCGTCGCCATGCCGGCGGGCACGTCGGTGTGCAGCGCGCGAAAGCCCGTTTGCGCCAGATCGGACAGCGCCTCTCTCAGGTTCTGTTCGGTGACGCAAGGCCCCATCGGCCCCGTCACCCAGGGCAAAGGATTGATTGCGACTCGCTTCAACGGACAGCCTCCCACACACGCGCATCTGCTTCTTGGCCGAACTTATAGTGACACTAAAGTTTTAGGGAAGCTATAATTTCATTTCGCGCCGTGCTAGTGCGCCAAAGATGAGCAAGCGCGGACCCTATGCAAAAGGACAGGAACGGCGGGACGAGATCCTGCGTGCGGCTGCCGAGGTGATCAGCCGCGAAGGCTATCGTGGCGCATCGCTCAGCCAGATCGGCCGCAGCATCGGCATCGATAGCGCGCATATCATCTACTACTTTTCCTCGCGCGAGGTGCTGCTGCAGGAAGTGCTGCGCATCTGGGACCAGGGCAATGTCATCGATGTTGCGGCCGACACCGATATCTTCGCCTGGCTGATCGAGGCGGCCCGCCGCAACACGCAAACGCCCGGCCTGGTCCAGCTTTACACCGCCTTTGCTGCCGAAGCGGCCGATCCCGCGCATCCGGCGCACCATTTTTTCGTGTCCCGCTTCACCACGCTGCAGGGGTACATTGCCGACGCGATCCGCAAGCGCCAGGCGGCCGGCAGCGTCAGGCCGACACTCGATGCCGATCACGCCGCCATGATGCTGATCGCCCAATCCGATGGCCTGCAGGTGCGCTGGCTGGTCGATCGGTCCATCGACATGGCCGCCGCGCTGGCGATCGAGATCGATCTGCTTCTTGGAATTGGTGAGCCACCCCGATGACCGACGCATTCCGCACATTGTTCGATGGCAGCACGCTGGCCGGATGGCGCGCCATCCCGCGCGTCTATGGCACGTTCGCCCCTGGCGGTCCGGAAGTGTCGGACCTGATGGTCCAGTACGGCATCCAGACTCCGTCCGATCCCGAAGCCCATCCGGCGGTCTGGACGGTGGAAGACGGGGCGATCGTCGGACGGCAGGCCAGGCTTGGCTATGGCGGTTACCTGCTATCGGAAGAAACCTTTGGCGATTTCGAGCTGGAGGTGGAAATGCGGCCGGACTGGCCGGCCGATACCGGCGTGATGATCCGCCGCCAGCGCGATAGTTGGACCGGTTTCCAGATTCTGGTCGATCATCGCCCGTCCGGCGGCATCGGCGGCTTTTATGGCAACGGACTGGCCGGTTTTTCCGCCGTGCCGTTTGCCGTGGACGCCGTGCTGGACGAACAGGGCCTGCCCATTGGTCTCAAGCCCGACGATCCGGCCACCAGCGTGGAACCGGTCACGCAGGACAAGATCGACCGCCTGGCCCACGCGGCAACGGTGGAAGAGTTCCTGGCCGTGTGGCGTTGGAGCGACTGGAACGCCTTGCGCATCCGGTGCGAGGGCGGCGCGCTGCCTGTCATCACCACCTGGGTGAACGGCTTGCGCATCGCCCAGCTTGACACCGCCACCCTGCAATCGCCCGGCTACGATCCCGCCGCCGTTGCCGCGCTGCTGGGCGATCGCGGCCACATCGCGTTCGAGGTTCACGACCATGACAATTACTTCGGTGAGGCGCGCTGGGGACGCGATGCGGCCTGCCGCTGGCGGAACATCCGGGTAAGAGAGCTTTGAGCCGCTATCCGGCCGCCACCCAAATCATTCTCCAGTCGGGCTGATCGCCGGGTTGGCCCATGGCGGCGGCTCGCGGCGCGGCAGCACCGTGCGCCCGTCGAGCGAGCGGACCTCGATCTGGCGGGCCCAAGGAAAGTGCATCGAAAACGCCAGCAACCCGGTCCGTTCTCCAGCGGGCAGATGGCACATGGCCAGCACGGTTTCGGCCAGGTATTCCACGTCCTCGGTCGGAAATTCCGGCGGGATCAGGTCATCGGTGCCCGGCGTCCTGATTGCCGTGGATGGGCCGACCATGTTGACCGCGATCTGGCTGTCGATCAGTTCGGCCGCCATCCCCTGCGTCAGGCGATGCAGCGCGGCCTTGGCAGCGGCATAGACATGGTAGCCGCGCGTCTTTTCATGATCGGGATAGGGCTTGGCCGGGGGAAGCGCGTCTTGCGAGCCGATGTTGACGATCCATCCCGCGCCGGCCTTTTTCATGTGGGGGATCGCCGCCTGCGACAGGGCGAACGGCGCGCGCAGGTAATGCGTCAGCGAGCGCTCGAACGAATCCATGCTCATCTCGGCCACGCTGGCAAAATCGGCGTAGCCGGCGTTGTTGACCAGGATGTCGAGGCGCCCACCGCCCGCTTGCGCCGCGCGCGCCACCAATGCGCGGCATTCGTCCATATCTTCGATATCGGCGGCGAGCGGGATCGCGTGCCCTCCGGCGCTCTCGATCAGTCCAACCGTCTCCGCCAGTGTACCCGGCAAGTTCCGCACGTCGCCGCCGCGCTTGCCGCCAACCGGCGTATCGAGCGAACGCCCCGTGACGATCACTGTCGCGCCGGCGGCAGCCAGGCGCTGGGCGATCGCACGGCCGATCCCGCGGCTGCTGCCGGTGACGAGCGCGACTTTTCCGGCGATATCCGGCGCGGGTGAACCAGCGGGCATGGTCATCGCGTCAACTCGAATGCGGCAAGGTCCGGCGTTCTGGTCTGCTGCCGGAACAGTTCATAGGTCCAGGGCCAGACGATCGGCACGCCGGTCTTGTCGAGGTAGTAGCTGGTGCAGCCCGAAGACCAGATCGTGTTGCGATGCGCCGCAACGCGGGCCGCTTCCTGCGCGGCAAAGGCATCGGGGCGAATGGCCACGGTCGCCGCCTCCCCCGCCACGATCGGCGCGATCAACTGCTCGATGAAGCCCCATTGCCGCTCGGCAATATCGATCAGCGAGAAATTGCCCAACGGCGAGGTTGGCCCGTTGAGGAAGAACATGTTGGGAAAGCCCGGAACGCAGACGCCGAGGTAGGCCGCGCAGCGCTCAGCCCACACGTCGTCCAGTTCGATGCCTCCCTCGCCCCGCACCTTGGCCGGCCGGATATAGCGATCGGCATCGAATCCGGTGGCAAGGGCAAGCACATCGAGCGGATGGAGCACGCCTTCCCCATCGATCACGCCTTCGGGCACGATCCGGCTGAGCGGGCCGACCACAACCTCCACATTGGGCTGCTGCACGGCCGGATAGTATGTGCCCGAATAGATCAGCCGCTTGCACGCCGCGCGATAATTGGGCCGCAGCTTTTCGCGCAGGACCGGGTCCACAACCGCTTCTTCCAGGTTGCGCCGGCACAGGTCTTCCACTTCGCGGATGCCGGGGGAATCCATGTCGGTCACGCCGTTGGTGAACCGGTCGATCGCCGCCAGGAAATCGGGATGGTATCGCACCGCATCGATCGCTTCGACACTCTCGCGGAACCGGGCCTTGTCCTCTTCGCTATAGGCAAAGTTGGGCGTCGGCATGATCCATTGCGGCGTCCGCTGGAAATGCACGACCTCGTGCCCTTCCAGCCCGAGGTGCGCGACCATCTGCACGCCGGTCGATCCATTGCCGATTACGCCGATGCGCTTTCCGGCAAGGTTCAGCCCGGCGTCCCAGCGCGCGGTGTGCATCGCCGGGCCGGCAAAGCTGTCCAGCCCTGGAATATCGGGCACGTTGGGATGGTGCAGCACGCCGCTGGCCACAATGACGACATCGGCATGGTCGGTGTCTCCGTCCGTCGTCGTCAGCCGCCATTGGCCATCGCACCAATCGACCGCCGCAACCTCGCTGTTGAAGCGGATGAACGGGCGAATGCCATAATCGTCAACGGTCTTTTCGAAGTAGGCCTGGATCTCGGGCCCTCCGACGAAATAGGCGGACCATTCGGGATTGGGCGCAAATTCATAGGTATAGGCGTGGGCTGGCACATCACAGGCCAGCCCCGGATAGCGATTGTCGCGCCAGGTCCCGCCAACCCGGTCCGCCTTTTCCAAGACCACCACATCCTGGTGGCCGGCGAGGCGCAGTTTGATGGCCGCGAGGATGCCAGACATCCCCGCACCGATGATGGCGAAACGCATCCCCGCCCTTCCCTTCTCTCGTTGTTGCCCGGCTCGCGCCTGAGCTGACCGGTCAGGCCGCCATCGGCTCGTCCACGGCATCGGGCGGGATATTGGTCGGCCCGCCGATGTCATAGACTTTGGCCAGCAGGCCGACGAATGCATTGTCGTGCAGCGGATCGCTGGGTTCCTCGAACACCACGCCGCGCTTCTTCATGTCGGCGATCAGGATGTTGATCGCCATCTCGTGCGTGATGTCGTCGCTGTGGTCGTACGTCCGCTTGAAATCGGCCATATCCTTGAACAGGCGCGCGCCCCAGTGCACCAGGAAGCGCATTTCCGGCGCCGGCACCTTCTGGTTGACCTGGCCGAAGGTTTCGATCTGCCAGCCGGTGGGATCTTCCGGATCTGCGCCGAAGGTCGAAGTGATGTCCAGCCCCTGCGGCTTGCGCATGGCAACCGGGCCGGCCGCCTGCCCATGGTGGAACATCATCTCGTTCTCGACCACCACGGCCTTGCCCCACAGCGGTCCGTTGATCTGCATCGGCGCGGCGCTCGGCCCATCGGGCCAGCAGTTGAAGCCGCCGCCCACCTTGCCGCGATAATACCAAGCGATCACTTGGCCCTTTTTCGACCGCCAGCGATCGAACAGGCACGACTTGGCCATTGTCAGCAGCAGCCAGAGCGGCGTGTTTTCCATGGTCAGGCCACGAAACACCGTACCATCAAGATGCGGCGGACCGCCGATCGGGGTCGGTCCCTGGATATTGAACAGGAACGTTTCGGGCTCGGCATACTGGCAGCCCCAATAGCCGCGTACGAGATCAAGGAAGCGCGAGTTGTAATAGCAGTCCTCGATCTCGGGATAGAAGCAGGTGCCGCCGCGCGCGAGATAGCCGCGGAACACGGGATTGAGCCCGATCATGTCCCAGGTAAGCGTCACGCCTTCGGGAATAGAGCCCGACGTGGTGGCAATCACTTCCTCGGGCGTCTTGAAGTTCTCGGCCAGGATCAACGGCCAGGGGCCTTTGTCGCGCACGACCTGCAGCAGGCGCAAGTGCTGGTCAGTGCTATAGGCATCGTCGATCAGCTGCGGCCGGGCGACGGGGCGGAAGTTTTCAGCAAGTTCGCGGAGCATGGCGGGACCTTTCAGCGCAGCATCTCGATGACTTCGTTCACGTGACCCTCGGGATCGAGCACGAACGCCACCTTGATGCCGAATTCGGGGATGGAGCGGATCGGATCGGGGGCCGATCCGCCCTGCGCGAGCGCGCGCTCGACCACGGCTTCCAGGTCCTCGGTCATGAAGCCCTGAACCGCCTCACCCGCCGTGGGGCCGGTCGAATCCAGATACTTGATCAGCGTCAGCGCCGGCCCGCCGGGGTAGCTCGCCTGATAGGTGATTTCATCCACCTCGCGGCCGAGCATGGCGTCCTTGTGCCGCCCGAACGGAACAAGGCCGAAAACCGCTTCATAGAATGTCGCCATGGCTTCGAGATCGTGGACGAACGTCTTGGCGAAAATGTAGGTCATGCCAAGATTGGTGCCGGTGGGGCGCTGATCGGACATTGGTGTTCTCCTGCGTGGGCGAGCGGATCGGTCAGATCGTGAGCATTTCGAGGTCGCGGGTTGCGGGCGCCTGCGCATCGGGACGGTGCGTGACGGCGAAATCCCCTTCGCGCACGCTGCGCAGATCGTGCCAGATGCGCGAGTTGTGGCGCGGGATCGCCAGGATCACTTTCTTGGCACCCTCGCCGTTCACATCGCGATAATAGCCATGGGCATTGCCGCACTGGACCCAGGCGGATTTCTGCAGGTTGGCATCGACATCGTCGACGAACGCGCGCGTCGCTTCGGGCGTGACATCGACCGAGGCGAGGTGGTCGTCGACCATCCACTGCAGCAGTTCGATGATGTAATGAACCTGCTGTTCGCTCACGACCGCATGGTTGGCCACGAGGTAGCTGTAGGGCGCACCCATGAACACGAAGTTGGGAAAGCCGGTGACGAGCATGCCTTCATAGGAGAAGGGATGCGGATCGAACGCGTCCTTGAGCGTCTTGCCGCCGGTGCCGCGAATGTCGAACTGCCGCCCGAAATGGAGATTGTACCCGGTCGCGAGCAGCAGCACGTCGCATTCGATGCGCGTGCCATCGGCCAGGATCACGGCATTGGCTTCCGCTTCGGCGAGTGCCCCGCGCACGATCGAGACGTTGGGCTTCTTGAGCGTGTCATAGAAGCCGCAATCGAGGATCGGCCGCTTGGCAAACACCGGGAAATCGGGGGTAAGCAGCTTCACCATCTCCGGATCGTCGGGGAAATGGCTCTTGAGATAGTAATCGCACATCATGCGCATGCCATCGTTGATCGGCCCGAAACCGCCGGTCTGCGCGGCATAGGCTTCGTCCTTGATGATCATGCCGTGCATGTCCTTCATCTGGCTTTCCAGGCTTTGCAGCCGCTTCCAGTTCACGATGAAGGGAATCTGCTCCATGGCCGCGATCTCGATCGGGTCGACCGGCGCATGGGCTTGCGGATTGGGAATGATATGCTCGGGCTGGCGCTGGACGATGACCAGTTCGCCCACCTTGTCGGCAATTGCCGTCGCCACCTGCACGCCAGAGCAACCGGTGCCGACGAGCACGACTTTCTTGCCGGAGAGGTCCACGTCATGGTCCCACGCGGCCGAATGGATCACCGGCCCCTGGAACGCATCCAGGTTCTTGACCTTGGGATAGTTGGGATTGTTGTTCGGTCCCACCGCCATGATCAGCACGTTGCATTCGAACGTTTCGGGCTGGCCATTGCGCACGGCGTTGACCGTCCAGATCTTGCGGGCCTCGTCCCAGGTCGCGCCTTCGACCCAGGTGCCGAAGCGAATGCGCTCGCGCACATGATACTTGTCGGCAACGCGATCGAGATAAGAGAGGAACTCCGGCCCGCGCGGGTAGAATTTGGTCCACGATGCATTCGGCTCGAACGAGAACGAATAGACGCGGCTGGGCGTATCGACCGCCGCACCCGGATAAGTGTTGGTCAGCCAGTTGCCGCCCACCGTATCGAGCGCTTCGAGGATCGTGTAGTCGAACCCGGCCTGTTGCAGCTTGATCGCGGCATTGATGCCCATCATGCCAGCGCCCACCACGACCACCTTGAAATCGGCGGGGGGCACATCGCGCGCCTGTCGCACGCGCGTGTCGGTGGTGAAGCCGGCATGCTGGAACGCCACGTCGACCGACATTTCCGGCAGGTCCGTGCCCAGCAGCAGGCGCGACATCTTGCGGAACATCGGCTTGTCGATCTGCGGCATCACCGCTGGCTTGCCAGACTTGACCACGGCGCGCAGCTTCTCGCGGATTTCGCTAGCGATTTCGGGCGCTACCGGCTCGCGCGCATCGTGGGCGTTGAGGTCGACGAAGGCCTCGACGACCTTTTCCTGCTTGCCATCAAGCTGTGACCAGTAACGGCTGAGCAGCGTGCGATCGCCTGTCATCTGGATCAGCGCCATCAGCGCCATGATCGGGTCGAGCGAATCGATTGCCGCGTCGAGTTGCCCAGCGCTTGGGGAAGACGTGCCGTTCAAGATATTCTCCCATCCTCTTGCGTCGCGGCGGCTCCATCGAGATGGATGGACGCGCCTGTCGATTCATTATGGGCAATTTACACCGGATGATGTAAATATCAACGGAAAGATGGAGCACGCGTTGACCAGCACAGAAACAGCCAGACCGGCAGACCGCCGCGGGCGGCCGACCCTGCAGGAGGGGGCGGAAAAGCGCCGCGCCATCGTCGCGGCTGCGATCGAGCTGTTCCTCGGCTTTGGCTACAAGGACGTATCGGTCCGCCAGGTCGCCCAGCGCGCCGATGTCTCCACGCGCACGGTCTACAATATGTTCGAAGGCAAGGCCGCGCTGTTCGTCGCGTGCCTTGCCGCCATCTCGGCGGATCGGGAGCAACCCGTCCTGATCGAGCGAGCCAGCTTGCGCGAAACGCTCGAGACGTTCGCCATCAACATGCTGCACACACTCTCGCGCAGCGACGGGCTTGGCTTTGCCCAACTCGTGATGCGCGATGCCCGCGACATGCCCGATCTTGCCCTGGCCGGCCACAACAGCCAGGATCAGCAGTTCGTGGAACCTCTGGCCAGCTATCTGCACGGCCACATCGCCGACGGCGCGGCGGCAACAGACCTGGCGAAGATCTACATCAGCATGGCGCTCGCCGAATGGAACCGCAGCGTCACGTTCCTGCTGCCCCTCCCCGACGCGCAGCAATGCGCCCGCCATGCAGCACTGGTGGCGCAAATCTTTGCCAAGGGAATCGAGGCAGGGTAAACCCAGGGCCCGTGGACAAATTCGAACGGGAGACTGCGCCCAGTTGCGGACATTGCCATCGAAGTGGATTTTCTCCACAGTTTGCGCATGGGCAAACCAACTGCAACGGGTAATTCAGGTGACAAGGCTCGTGCCGAATTAGCCGACTTAATTGACCTGCAAATGTCACCTCTCGGCATCGTGGCCATCGATGCGCTGGATGCAGGCCTCGGGCACACCATCTTGGATGTCGGATGTGGCGCGGGAGAAACCATACTCCAGTTGATGGAGCGCGTTGGTAAAGACGGACGAGTCATAGGAGTAGAAAATGCCCCGCTTGTCCTTGAAGTGGCCCGATCCCGAACGCAGCATCTACCACAAGTAACGTTATTGCGGGAAAATGCAGAAACTCTCTCGATTCCATCGGGTAGTTTCGACCGCATATTTTCACGATTCGGCGTGATGTTTTTCGATGACCCCTTTCGCGCATTTTCCAATATGCGCAGAATGCTTCGGCCCAAAGGAAGGATTAGCTTCGTATGCTGGCGAAGCGTGACTGAGAACGAATTAGATAGGCTCCCGTTGCAGGCGGCGGGGCTTCCAGTCGAAGGCGATGTTCCGCATTTCAGTTTCGAGAATGCCGAGACGATCAAACACATCCTATGTACCGCCGGATTTGATCAGATCGTTTGCGAGCCACACGACGCTTCGGTTCCAGTGGAACGATCGACCAGATGCTGGACGTGGTAACGCGAGTGGGCGCGTTGGGCATGAAACTGAGAGAGGCGCCAACACTCCTGCCCCTCGTCCGAGGGAATGTCCGAGCGGCCTTAGCAACCCGCGAGCAGGATGGAAAAGTAAGTCTTCGTGCAGCAACGTGGATCGTACATGCTACTGCTGCGTGATATCTGCTTCCCACCCAAAATCAGTCGCTTCACTCCCCCTGAATTTGTCCGCGCTGCCTAAACAGCGCCGATATCTTCGATCGTTCCAACCTGTTCAGCTGTTGCTGCAGCAAGGCGGCGGCGCACGGCATCGGCGAGGGAGCCGATGTTGGCAGGCTCGAAGAATTGCCCGTGGGTGCCGGAAATGATGTCCACCGTGTAGCGGTCATCATAGAAGCTGCGAAAGCTCTCGTCCGGGTCGCTTTGGGTCAAATAGGGATTGAGCGTGCTGTCCTTGCCGAACAACAGCGCAACCTGGCCCGCATAGGGGAAGAAATGGGGCTGCTCCATCAGGATGAGCACCGCAACGTTTCGCCCCATCGCCTGGAGCATCATGGCGGCCCTTTGCGCAATGATCCCGGCCTGGCAATTGCCGCCGATGAGGAAGTCTCCAGCCGGATGCAGTTCGAGCATCTCGCCGGCATAGTGCGCCCCCAGGGCCTCCACCGTTTCCTCGGTGTATTCCATGATCATGTGCCCGGATCGCATGCCATGGACCGGTTGATCGGCACCCAGTTCGTTGGCCATCGCGACCAGTTCGTTATAACCCTGGAAACACCAGAACAGCGCAGGCCGGGTTCCGCCGGTGTTGTGCGACAGGATCGTTGCATCGGCGCGATGCCGGTGCCCGTCCCAATGCCGCAAGTGGTCCCTTTGCCGTTCAAGCAACTGGTCGATGAGCGGCCTCTCGGGCGCCATATCGAGGCCCGGCACGTCGATAGCCGGCTCCTCTCCTTGCCCAGTGGCCGCAAGCGCGAGGCCATGTTCGCTGCCCGAAACATGGTCTTCGATCATCAGCGCCAGTGTGCGAAGCGAGTTGCTTTCGAACATGTAGCGGACCGGAATATCGATGTTCGCCCGATCCTTGAGGGCAGAGACGACTTTTAACGCCTGCAGCGAGTGGCCGCCCACATCGAAGAAGTTATCATCCGGGCCAAGGTCTGCAACGCCAAGGATTTCGGTCCAAAGAGCGTGGAGAATCTGCTCCAGCGGCGTGTCGGGCGCGAAGGCTGCGCTATCGCCGCCGGCTTCCACGGGCTCGGGCAGCGCAGCCCGGTCGATCTTGCCGTTGGGCGTCAGCGGCAGTTCGGGGAGGACGACGAACGCGGCAGGCACCATGTATTCAGGCAGGCTCGACCGGAGGAAGTGGCGCAGATCGGCCATGAAGCCGCGCTGATCGGCATCGGCACCCCTCGCGGCAACCACGTAGGCGACCAGACGGACCTCTCCATCGCGGCGTTTGCTGGCGATCACGATGGCTTCGGTGATGAATTGATGGCGAATCAGGGTTGCTTCGATTTCGCCGGTCTCGATCCGGAACCCGCGAATCTTCACCTGGCTGTCGTTGCGGCCCAGAAACTCGATCGTGCCGTCCGGATTGTAACGCCCCAGATCGCCCGTGCGGTACATGCGCGCCTCTGGCCGCCCCAGCGCGAGCGCGAAGGGATCGGGCAGGAAGCGTTCCTGCATAAGCTGTGGCCGGTTGAGGTAGCCACGCGCCAGATGGGCGCCCGCGATATGGATTTCGCCGACGATGCCTTGTGGGACAGGCTCTTGCATGGAATCGAGAATATAGACCCGCGTATTGGCAATGGGCCGTCCGATGTCAGGAAGGGCACTGTCCTGGTCGGCGGGCGAGACGTCGCCCGAGGTACTCACCACGGTGCCTTCGGTCGGGCCATAGTGATTGACCAGCCGAAACGGAACGTCTGCCGGCGGCCGCCGGACAAGCTGGTCGCCGCCGGTCAGCATCAGGCGCAGCGGAATCGTCGGGGGCCACGCATGGTCAAACGTCGCTTCGGCCAAGGCGGTGGGCAGAAACGTCACCGTTATCGCCTGTGCGCCGTACCAGGCGATCAGCAGCGCCGGATCCTGCTTGATGCTTGGGCTAGGAATATGAAGGCTGGCACCGCATGCCAGGGCGGGCCAGATTTCCCAGACCGAAGCGTCGAAGGCAGGCCCGGCGATCTGTGTCGTCCGGTCGGCCGGTGTCAGTGCATAGGCCTGCTGGTGCCAGCGGAGGAGATTCGCAAGGCTGGCATGCTCGACGATCACGGCCTTGGGCGTTCCTGTCGAGCCGGACGTATAGATGGCATAGGCTGCATCGTGCAGCGCAACCGGAACCTGTGGTGCCGTGTCCGGCCTCTCCAGAAGCGCATGCTCCTGCGTGTCCAGGTAGAACGTCACGGGAAACGCCGGCAGCCGATCGAACAGTGTGCGGACCGTCAGCAAGACGACGGCCCTGGAATCGGCCAGGCCAAAGGCAAGCCGCTCAACGGGAAAGGCCGGGTCCAGCGGCAGATAGGTGCCGCCTGCCTTGAGCACGGCCAGCATGGCAATGATGCATTCAGGCGAACGCTCAAAGCACAAGGCCACGATGGAGCCGGGCTGCACCCCGATCGCGACAAGGTGATGCGCGAGCCGATTGGCGCGGGCGTCCAGTTCGCCATAGGTCAGCGTGCACTCGCCGCTTGCCACGGCAAGCGCACCGGGATCGCGCGCCGCCTGCATTTCCACCAGGCGATGGACGCATGGATCGCGCCCATGGTCTGCGTCGGTCGCATTCCACGCGACAAGGATGCGCGCGCGCTCGGCGGCGGGCAGGCGCGGCAGCGATTGCACGGCTTCGCTCTCCCCCGCCGCCGCGACCGAAGCCAGGAGCGCGGCGATCCTTTCCAGGTGCAGATCGAGCGCGGCGGCATCGTACAACTCGCTGTTGCCATCGATGTCGAGGCGGACGTCGCTGTCCGATTGGCCTTCATAGAAGCTGAGCTGGCAGTCTGCCACCGGGCCTAAGGCAACATTGTGGCTGCGCGCCGGAAGGCCGGCGAACTGGCTGGCATAATCGAACGAGAAGAAGTTCACCGCCAGCGAGAAGATGGAGCCCTGATGTGGCAAGATCTGCAAGTCACGGTGGATGTTTTCAAAGCGATAGAGCTGATGGCGCATGCCGTCGCGCACCTGCCTCGCCGTCTCGGCGATCACGTCGCCAAGGAGATCGCCCGGTGACGGACCCAGCCTGACCGGAACCGTGTTGGACATCATCGCCGGGATGCCGCGCGTGTGCTTGCGAACACGGCCGGCAACCGCAACACCGATGATGACCTCGTCATTGGCGGCATCGCCATCGTGATGGACAGCATCGCCGATCTGCCGGCAATAGATGGCGGCGACGGCAGTAAAGACATGGAGCAGACTGGCACCGCAGCGCTCGCCAAGCGCGCGCAGGCGCTTTACCGTTGCGTCGGGAATCCATCGGGTGGTCCTTGTCGACCCAGGGGGCAAAATGGCCGAGGCACTCTTGCCAGACAGCGATCTTGCGCTCGTCACTCCCGCCAGTCTTTGCTGCCAGAAGGCCTTGTCCCTTTCGAAACGCGGTGACCGGTTGTATTCCCGCTCTTCATCGAGAACGTCGGCAAACGCGCCCAGCGCCGATGCTGGAAGCGATCCGGTCTCGGTCAGGGATGTGTAGTACCGCTCGATTTCCTGAAAGAGCAGCACGCCACTGGCACCATCTAAAAGAATATGGTGCGCCCGGTGGTAGAATATCAGGTGCTCTTCGCTCAACCGCAGGATGGCGATCTGGGACAGCGGCGCGCCACCATCGAGCGAACCAGCCTGCCGGGCGTCGTTCTTCATCCACTCCCAGGCTGCGCCGTGCGCATCGCCGCAGGACGTCAAGTCCACGCGTTGCGGGGTGAATTCCCGGTTCGGACTGTAAAACTGGACTGGGCGGCCGTCGATTTCCGCAAACTTGTAATGGAAGGCATCCGCCGCCTGGTACGCTGCGGTTGCGGCCTGCGCCAATGCGGCTTCATCCACCTTCCCGAAAATCTCGACACATTCCGAGATATTGAAAACCGGATTATGCGGGTCGAGCTTTTGGGCGAGCCAGATTGCAGTTTGGGCAATGCTCAGTTCACGATATGCCACTGCAAGATGCTCCATTTCCGCGGCGGTGGAATTTGGTTGGGTGCCAAAATATGGCTGCTTTACGGCTTTGCACTTTCAAGGGGTTACCGCAACCCGCCAGCCCTGGGCTGTCGCCGGCGCCCCTCAATGGCCGCATACCCGCCCGGTTTGGCGGGAGGTCAGCGGATGAACCCCAGCGCAAGTATCCTGGGTGCTGACGTCCAGCGCAAGTCTACGGTCACAGCGCCTTTGACGATCGCCTTTCGTTGACCCCAGAAAACCTCGACATCCCTGAAATCGACGAACGCCCCTTTTTCGACCCGGAGCGCCTTGTAGATCGCTTCCTTGAGGCAGAACAATATCTTGAGGCGCATCAGGTCGCCCCTGACCTCTGCCAACTCGCGATCGGTGGCAACGATGGCCGCCAGGTCGCGGTCCAAGGGCGTTGCCGCTTCGATATCGATGCCAACGCCTTTCAAGGCGCTTTCACGGCCTATCGCCACTGCAGCAAAGACATCATCGTGCGCGATCGAACCTATTACCCCGTCGGGCCATCGCGGCGCGCCAGACGGTGAGCGCACGATGTCCCACGCGCCTTGGCCCATGGCCGCCAGCAAGCCACGCGCCGCATGGCGGGCAGCGCCGCTCGCCCGGCGGACCGACAGCGCCGATCGCATCAATGGCTCGCGTTCCGCGCGCGTCAGCCAGCGATCGTCATCAGGCCCGATGGCCCTGACAGCGCTCTGTAGTGCTCCGTCGACCTCGTCGCACATCGCTTGGAGTGCTTGCGCAAGGTCGCGCTCCTCGCACGGGACGGTCACAGCAGCAGGGCCCGGCTTGCCTCCACGATGGTGCGCGCGCGCTCCATCGGGCTCATGTCAGGGGCGGCGGGGAACGGGGCTTCGACCGCCAGCCGCGCGGTGGCAGGAACGCGCGGAAGGAAGCCGGCGAGGTCGAATTCTCCCTCACCGGGCACCTGGCGCGCGACTGTCGCTTCCTTCAGCAGGTCCGAAGGCGCTGCGCGAGGGCCATCGTTGATCTGCACGTGGACAACGCGCTCTGGTGGCAAGGCGGAAACATCCGTCCAGCTTCCCCCTGTGCGCATGATGTGCAGGGTATCCACTGTCAGCCCGATCTCGGGGCCGACCGTATCCGCGATCGCCAAGGCATCGGCCAACGTGCGCACCGATGACAAGGTAAAGCCCTCGACCACCATGCGGACGCCTTCGGTGCGGCACATCTGCGCCAGCCGGCCGAAGGACTGCTGCAGCCGCGCCGGCTCGTCATCGAAGCACAGCGCGTTGACGGTGCCCTGCATCTGCGCCGCCAGTGCGACGGAGCGTTCGAGCAAGTTCCAGTCGGTGTCAGCCTCCAGCATGAAGGGTTCGACAACGCCGACTGCCAACCCGGTATCCCGCAGGGCGGCAAGCACATCTGCCCGGGCAGCCCTGTCGCGCGTCAGGTCGAGATAGGGGCCAAGGGGGCCGGGTGTGACGAAGAGGCTGACTGCATCGCATTCCAGCCGCGCTGCAACCTCGATCAGTTCCAGCGCGGTAACATCATAAAGCGATAGATGGTCCAGGCACAGTGCGCGCATTTCCCTCTCCCCTTCTGCAGGATTCGGACTGGCGCGCTTGCGCCATCGCCACCTCGCCAGGGAACGGCCAAGCGCGTCTCGCATTCTGTAGCGGATGAGGCTCACACTATGAAATCCGTGCTGATAGTCGAAGACGAAATTTTCATTGCCATGGAGATCGAGCGGATTCTCCAGGATGCGGGTTATTCGGTTGTCGGCATCGCGGCAGACCATGCCGAAGCACTTGCAGCAGCCACCGGCGCCGAAATGGCGTTTGTCGATCTCAATTTGAGAGATGGGCCAACCGGCCCCGGCCTGGCGCAGGAACTGGCGAGCAGGTTTGGCGTACGGATCGTCTATGTCACCGCCAATCCCAACCAGATCGAGCAACCCGCGCCCACGGCGGTCGGCTATATCCGCAAGCCATTTTCAGAGGAAGCCATCGTTGCAGCGGCTGCGCTTGCAGCGCAGCCTGATGCCGTGCAGGCGCTTCACCAGGACATCGTCAGCCTGTAACCGGCAACCCGTGCTGGCGGCTGAGGGCACCCAGGGGAACGACGAGACGAAGGTGCAGGCCGTCTGGTTCCCAGTCGCGCTCGATGCGCCCACCCAATTGCCGGATTGCGCTCAGTTCGATCAATTTGGTGCCGAAGCCGTCCTGCGACGGCGCGGTAACCGGCGGCCCGCCACGCTTGCGCCACTCGATATGGACGTCACCGCTATTTGCAGTGATCGCAATGTCGATATGGCCATCGGCTGACGAAAGCGCACCGTATTTCGCCGCGTTGGTGGCAAGCTCGTGAAACAGCAGTGCCAACGGCGTTGCTGAGCGGTCATCGATGGTGGCGTCGTCTCCGGTGACAGTAATCCGCCCGGCATAGGCATCGAGAAGTTCGCGGAGCATTCCCGATAGGCTGTCCTGAACGGCGGCCGGCCGCGACGCCTCGCTGTGTGGCCGCACGAAATCGTGCGCCCGGCCCAGCGCCAGGATGTGGTCACGCAGGTCCCCGGCAATCGCTTTCATCTCGGGATGATGGCGGGTGGAAAAGCTGATCAGTCCGCTGATCACCGAAAAGATGTTCTTGATGCGGTGGCTCAACTCGTGGGACACGATCTCGCGCTGCACCTGGATCATCTTTTGTTCGTGAATGTCGGTGCACGTTCCGAACCAGCGGGTGATCACGCCGTTGCGGTCGCGGATCGGCAATGCGCGGCCCAGGGTCCAGCGATACTCGCCGTTCGCATTGCGCAAGCGATATTCGATTTCATAGGGTTCGCCCGTTTCGAGCGAGTGGCGCCAGGCCGCCCAGGCTCTGGCCTGGTCTTCCGGGTGGAACATGCCGTTCCAGCCTTCGCCATCGGTCGAGCCGGGCGCAACACCGGTAAATTCATACCAGCGCGCGTTGTAATAGTCATGGAAGCCGTCCGGCTGGGTGGACCAGACCATTTGCGGCATGGCATCGGCCAGGATGCGAAACTTGGCGTCGCTCTCGTCCAGTTCCCGGTCGGTGCGGCGCGATGTGCGGCGCGCGGTCAGCAAAGCCATGATCGTTGCTGCCAGCGTCGCCAAGCCGTCGTGCTGGATTTGCGTCAAGCCCTCGCGGGGCGCGCGATCGATCACGCAGAGCGCGCCTAGCGGCACACCTTCGGGCGAGACCAGCGGGGCGCCGGCATAGAAACGGATGTGGGGCTCACCAGTGACAAGGGGGTTGTCGGCAAACCGGTGATCCTGCCTGGCATCGGGCACGACCATGATGTCCGTCCCGCACATCGCGTGCGCACAGAAGGACGTTTCGCGCGGCGTCTCTTCCACCTCCAGCCCGCTGCGGGCGGGGAACCATTGGCGATCGCCTTCGACGATGCTGACCAGCGCAACCGGCGCCGCGCACAAGGTGGTGGCGAAATCGGTGATGCGGGTCAGCGTCTTGCTGCCGATCATCTCGGCCAGGCCAAAGTTCTGGATAGCTTGGGTACGTGCCGACTCTTCCTGGAAGAAGGCTCCCTCGAACGTGTCGGTCATCAGCGAAGCATTCTCTTCCTATGTGTCGCCTGCTCCGTGGCCCGGCCATGACAAGCAACCAGAACGCGGGCCGCAGCGATCGCGGAGCACCCCATGGTCGCTTCCTTCACGCGGGGCGTATTGAAAGCAGCAACTGTCAACGGACTGATGCAGATCAAGTTCCATGGCCAACGGGCCACGGCGGCACGCCCCATGCGGGCGCGATGACGAAGGATTTTCTGGCGTTGGCCCCAGCCTGCCGCCTATCGGTGTGCCTGCCGCCCATTCGCTTCATTGGACCGACCATGCCCGTCACCGATATCGCCACCCGCGTCTACAATCATGGCTGGCGGCTCGATCCGGTCGTGCGCAGCCTGCTCGATACCGACTTCTACAAGCTGCTCATGCTGCAGATGATCGAGCACCTGCATCCCGACGTGCAGGCCACATTCTCGCTGATCAATCGCAGCAAGGCAGTCCGGCTGGCAGACGTGATCGACGAGGCCGAACTGCGGGAGCAACTGGATCATGCCCGCACCTTGCGCTTTTCCAAGAAGGAACTGATCTGGCTCGCGGGCAACAGCTTCTATGGCAAGCAGCGCATGTTCGCGCCTGGATTCATCGCATGGCTCGCCGATTTCCGGCTGCCCGATTATGAGCTGCGCACGGTGGACGGCCAGTTCGAGTTGCACTTCGATGGGCCGTGGACGCACACCACGATGTGGGAAATACCCGCGCTCGCCATCGTCAACGAATTGCGGTCGCGGGCCGCGCTCAAGGGCAAGGGCCGCTTCGAACTCGATGTGCTCTATGCGCGCGCCAAGGCCAAGCTGTGGGAAAAGGTGGAGCGGCTCGCCCAATTGCCGGACCTTGTCATTTCAGACTTCGGCACGCGCCGGCGGCACGGTTTTCTTTGGCAACGCTGGTGCGTCGAAGCGCTCAAGGAAGGCCTGGGGTCCCGCTTCATCGGCAGCTCCAACGTGTTGCTGGCCATGGACAACGACTTGGAGGCGATCGGCACCAATGCGCACGAATTGCCGATGGTGCTGGCAGCGCTTGCCGTTGACGATGCCGGCGTTGCTGCCGCGCCCTATCGCGTGCTCCAGGAATGGCAGGCCCATTACGACGGCAACCTGCTCGTCGCCCTGCCCGACGCCTTTGGAACCACCGCGTTCCTGCGCAATGCGCCCGACTGGCTTGCAGACTGGACCGGCTTTCGCCCGGATTCGATGCCGCCGATCCAGGGCGGCGAGCAGATCATCGCCTGGTGGAAAGCGCACGGCCGCGACCCGCGCAACAAGCTGCTGATTTTCTCCGACGGGATGGATGTCGACAGCATCGAGGAGACCTATCGGCACTTCCACGGCCAGGTGCGCATGAGCTTTGGCTGGGGCACCAATCTCACCAACGATTTCCGCGGTTGCGATCCCGCCGGCGGCCACGGGCTCGAACCGATCTCGCTCGTCGCCAAGGTGACCAGCGCCAATGGACGCCCGGCGGTCAAGCTTTCCGACAATCCGTCCAAAGCCACCGGCCAAGCTGACGAAATCGCGCGCTACCTGAGCATATTCGGACAGGATGGCCGGGTGCCGCAGGCGGTTGCCGTCTGATACGTGCAGCTTGGTATCACTCTGGCGCGATCGGCCGCCGTTCCAGCCGGGCGACGGCATGGCGCACAACCTTTTCCAAAGCGGGCGCGGAAAAGAACCCGCCGGGAATGAGGCAGCGATCGATCAGCACGCGGCGGAACGCGGCAAAGGTTTCCGCGTCCGGTGCCACCGGGTTCTGCCAGAACGCATCCGGCCCGTCCTGGCAGGTGATCTGCGCCATGTCGTAGACCGCGTGGCCGAGCACCACCACGGGCACCCCTTCGGCCAGCGCCAGCGTGCCGCTGGTGCTGTTGATCGTCACCACGCCCATCGCGCCGCGTATCACCGGCACGATATCGCCGATGCTGAGATAATCGACCCGGTCGGCAATGCCGAACAGCTCCGCCATGTCGGCCGTTTCCTGCTGCCAGTCGCGCACGCCGTTATCGAGCGGATGCTCTTTCACCACCAGCCGCGCGTCCGCCGGGGCATGCGCCGCGAACGAGGAGAGGACCAGGCGCAGCGCATCGGCAATTCCGGCGAACGGCGAATGCAGGCGGATCTGCGCATCGGAATCGAGTTGCAGCGGGAACAGGAAATAGCGCGGCGCCTCGTCCCTCAGCCGGGACAGCAGCGCATCGGATTCGCCTTGGCGCAGCTTGCGGCGCGAAAGCTTGCGCCACCACCCCATCGCCTCCACCACCGGGTGCCAAGGGCGATGGTTGGTCCAATGCGGATAGTGCCAGCGCGTGAGCACGTCGGCGAAATTGTAGGCCAGGCCCTCGGCCGCACGGCGCTTGAACGAGGACGGCACCTGGGCGTGGGGCGGCACCGGCGGCAGCGCGGCGGCCGTGGCGCGATACCACTCCGGATCGCTGGGCAGCGAGGAATTGCCGTTGACCCCGCCACGCTCCAGCGTGACCCAGTCGGGGCGGATATAGCCTTCCTCGAACACATGGACTGCGATGCCCAGGTCCTGGCAGACGAGAACGGCTGGGCGATGGTGATCGCGGCAATCGCCGAACAGCACCACGTCGGTCACGCCCTTGTCGATGACCAACTGGCGGAACACCTCCGGCCAGCGATCGAGCGAATCGCGATATTCCACGCCGTTGGGCAGGCGCCAGAACAGCCGGTCCCCGCCGTTGAAATTGACCTTGTGCACTGCGTGGCCGGCACCGATCAGCGCCTTGCCAAGCTCGTGGAACAGCGGCCCCATCAAGCCCTGCAGCAGCAGGATCGTGCGCGGGCCGGGCTGGCTGTCGTCGAGGGGCAAGGCTGAACGGGCGACGGGGAAACGGGATAACTCTTGCATTCGAAAGCGAAACTCCTGAGCGCGCGCCCCCGTGCACCTGGCAAGAGCGTTAGTGATCGCGCGCGCTGCCGACAAGATCGACTTGCCCTGACGGGCAAATTCCCCGGTGATTTGAATGGGACAGGCGCCACCCCAAGCGGCGCGATGCCAGATGACCCCGATGCCAGATGGCTCCGATGTCACATGACAGGCCGCGCCACCCCCGCTATGAGCCCCGCCGGCAATCCGGATTTGGAACAAGCGTGACCTTGCACGGACTTACACTGCATATCCTGCCGCCCGGTCTGGTCTTGCTCGCAGGCAGCGCACTGCTCGATGCGCTGGTTCATCCGCGCCCTGCACGCGCCCTGCGCAGCTGGCAGGGCCTGGCCCTCAACACAGCCCTATGGATGACCGTCTTTGGCGCTGTGCTTGCCATTTGCGGCAATGCCTGGGTCGCCTGCGCGCTGGCCCTGGGGCTCGCCGCGCTGTTTGCCGTGGCATCCAATGCCAAGAACGCGATGCTGGGCGAGCCGCTGCTGTTTTCCGACCTCGCGCTGATCGGCGCGATCTTCCGGCATCCCCAGTTCTACCTGTCGGCGGTCGCGCCCTGGCAGCGCGCGGTAGCAGCCGTGGTGGCACTGGCGCTGCTCGGGCTGTTGGCCCTGCTGTTCGTGGCCGCGCCTGCCCTTCACATGGCAGGACTTGCCCTTCTGCTGATCGGCCTGACCGGGCTCACGCTGGCGCTGCGCAGCGCCGGGCTGCGGCGGATCACGGCCCGGCCCGATGCAGCCAAAGACGTGGAGCGGCACGGGCTGGTGCCGGTGATCCTGCTCTATTGGCGGCGCTGGCGCGAAAGCGTGGACCCGCCCGCCTGCCCGGCCGTGTTGCGCAACCAACCCGATCCCGCCGTCGCGCCTGGCCTTGTGGTGATGATCCAGTGCGAAAGCTTTGCCGATCCGGCCGAACTCTTCGGCGATGCGGGCCTTGCCCTGCCGGGCCTGGCTGCCGCCCGGCAGGCAGCATGGCAGCACGGGCGCCTCAACGTCAGCGGGTTTGGCGCCTATACCATGCGCACCGAATATGGCGTGCTGTTCGGGCGCGAGGAAGAAGCACTGGGCTTTCGCCGTTACGATCCTTTCCTCACGGCCCACGCCGAAGGCTCCTGGGCGCTCCCCGCCCGGATGGGCGCGGCAGGATGGGACAGCGCATTCCTCCACCCGCACGACATGCGCTTTTACGGCCGCGACAAGATCATGCCGGCCGGCGGCTTTGGCCAGCTTGTCGGCGAAGAAGCCTTTGCTCCGCCGCAGCCTGGCGAAGGCCGCTACGTGACCGATGCGGCGATCGCCGACGTGATCGTTGCCATGGCGGAGGCGGCTACTCACCCCACGCTGCTCTATGCCGTGACGATCGAAAACCACGGTCCCTGGGCGGGCGACGAACAGCTCGGCCTCGTGCCCGGATACCTGCGGCTGGTCCGCAACAGCGATGCGATGCTGTCCCGCCTGATGGATGACATGGCGCAACAGGCGCGGTGCACGGCCATGCCCAGCGCCCTGGTGTTCTTCGGCGATCACTGCCCCAGCATTCCGGGCGCGACGGCCCCAGGGGGCGATCGCCATACGCCCTACGTGATCGTTCGCTTTGGCTCTAACGGACAGCCGCTGCCGGGCAACGACACGCCAGTGGACCTGACGCCGGCAGCGCTGCACCACGCCGTGCTCGACATGGCACTGGGCGCGCCGCGGTAATCAGGGCGGAGGCGCCAGCGAAAGCAACAGGCGATCGCGGGCAAAGCGTGGCAGCAACCGATCGAACCAGCGCAACACCGCGAAGGGCCACGGCAGCACGAGATGGGCCTGGCGCCGCCTCACTGCCCGCTCGATGCGTTCCGCCACCGCGTCCGGGCTCATCAGCATGGGCTTGGGCCCCGGCACCTGGCGTCCCGCCGCCGTATCGATGAACCCCGGTGACACCAGTGTAACGCCCACGCCATGCTTGCGCATCGACAGGCGCAGGGCATCGGCAAACCGGGCAAGGCCGGCTTTGGTTGCGCTATAGGCCGTGGCGAAAGGCAGCGCGTGAAACGCCGCCGCCGATCCCACCAGCACGATGTCGCCCCGGCCCCGGCCGGCCATTGCCTGGGCCATGGCGGTTGCCAGCGCGGCCGGCGCAGCAAGATTGACTGCCACCATCTCGGCCACGGTCTGCGGGTCTTCCACCACCGCGCCCGGCGCGCGCACATCTCCCCGGCCAGAGGCGAATATCACCAGATCGAATGGCGTCACCGTATCTTCCGCAATCATGGCGGCCAGTGCGTCGGAAATTATTTTCAGATCCTGGGAACGAATTTGCACTCTGGCGCGTTGTGCAACGCAATATTTCGCGACTGTTTCGAGACGGATTGTGTCTCGTCCCCACAGGGATAGGGATATACCGGGGCGAGCATAGCGGCGGGCCAATGCTGCACCCAGGCCACCTGATGCGCCGACAATTAGGACCGAAGTGGAGTTATTAACCAATGAAATCGTGTCCTTTTATGACGGCGGATAAAGATCGCATCAAAATGGTTATAGATGGCGCGTGCCTTGACAATCGCTGGCACATCATGTCCTGACTGTCCAAGATGCTTTCACCGGAAAACATACCGCAGCGCGTCAGACTTTTTCGCAGTGAGCGGTTTGAGCGCCTCACGCTGATTTCCTGGCGCACGTTTGCGGTGACCTGGGCCATCCTGCTGCCATGCATTGCCTGGGTCGCTCGCGGCACCGCACAACCCTGGATTGCGGCCAGCTTGGTGGCTGCCGGGCTGCTTGTCTGGTCGCTGTTCGAATATGCGATGCACCGGTTCCTGTTCCACTGGCATGTCAACGCGGCGGCCGTGCAGCGGTTCGTGTTCGTGATCCATGGCAACCACCACGACAACCCCAACGATCCCCTGCGCGATCTCATGCCGTTGCCGGTCAGCCTGCCCATCGCCGGTTTTGTCTGGCTGCTTTGCGTGCTGGCTGTCGGTCCGGCAGGAACCTGGTTGTTCCTGGGTTTCATCACCGGCTACGTCATGTACGACCTGATCCACTACGCGTGCCACCAATGGCCGATGCGCTCACCATTTGCCCAGGCGATCAAGCGCCACCACATGCGCCATCACTTCGTCGATGGGCATGGCAACTATGCCATCTCGGCCATATTCTGGGATCGCGTCTTTGCCAGCAAGGTCAAGTCGCTGAGGTGACCGAGATGGCAGCCGGCAAGCAACCATCGAAGTGGCAGCAGACCGTCAACGCGCGGGGCTGGAAAGTACCGTTCCTCGGCAAGTCGCCGTACCAGATCGGCAAGGAACTGCGCCCGGCAATCGACCGGGTGATCATGCGCAACTCGCGCATTCCCGATGCGGCCGTGCAGGACAAGTCATTCTTCCCGTGGATCACCGAACTGGAGCGTCACTGGCAGGCGATCCGCGACGAAGCCCTGGCGATCCGCGCGCAGGAAATTCCCTCTCTGGGTGACATTTCATTCGATCACGGGCGAATCGCGCAGGATCGTCGGTGGCGCACGCTGTTCCTCAAGGGTTACGGCTATCGCATGGCCGGCAATGCCCGCCGCGCGCCGGTTACCGCCCGGCTGATCGAGAAGGTTCCCGGGCTGGTCACGGCCAACTTCTCGGTCATGGAGGCGGGCGGCCACATTCCGCGGCACTTCGGCATGACCAAGGGGATGCTCACCTATCACCTTGCGCTCAAGGCCCCGCGCGAGCGCGAGAAGTGCCGCATGCATCTTGAAGAGGGGGAAACCCTCCACGTGCTGCATTGGGAGGATGGGCAGTCTTTCCTGTTCGACGACATGTTCAACCATGAAGTCTGGAACGAGACAGACGAGGACCGCTATATCCTGCTCATCCAGATCAAGCGCCCCTGCCGCTTTGCCGGAAACCTGATTCAGAACATCTTCCTCAAGGCCGTGCGCCATTCGCGCTTCGTCAAGGATATCAAGCGCGCGATCGATCGCGAAGCCGCCACACAGGCCCGCGCAACAGCCTGAGCGGCTCTATCGGTTCAGCCGCCCAGCCGATCCAGTGCCGCCACCACGGTATCGATATGCTCGTCCCACGTGGGATTGTGCCAGGTGCCGATGCGCGCCATCTGGCGCTGGCGCATCGGGCCATTGGCGGCATAGTCGAGGATAGCGCGGGTCCATGCCGGCCCGTCCAGCGGATCGAGGTAATCGGCCACGTCCTCTCCCACTTCGCGCAGGGCAGGCAGGTCGCTGCACAGCGCCGGAGTACCCACCGAAAGCGCCTCGGCCACAGGCATGCCATAGCCTTCGGCAAACGAGGGCATCAGCAAGGCGCAGGCGCCGCGCAGCCAGGCCGATAGCTGGCGATCGGGACAATTGCCGATCTCTTCCACATGACCCTTGAGCGCCGGGCAACGTTCGAGCAGATCGACGACCTGCTCGTTTTCCCATCCGCGCCGGCCCACGATCACCAGGCGCGGCACATCCGCAGCCGGCCGGGTTTCGGCCAGGTGCCGCCACACGTGCAACAGCAGCAAATGGTTCTTGCGCGGCTCGATCGTGCCCAGGCACACGAAATAGGGCCGGCCATCCCCGATCCTTGGCGTTGCCGGCACCATCGGCACGGTTCCCAGCAGAGCCACCGCCATGGCGATGGAGCGGCCCGAGCGTTCGAGCCAGGGCTGCATCGCCCGGCCCGTTGCCGCAGAATTGACGATCACCAGGTCTGCCAGCCCTGTCACCGTCTCGATCCGCCGCCGGTGCTGGGCGGCGCCATCGGGGCGCGCATATTCGGGAAATTCGATAGGGATCAGATCGTGCACCAGGCAGGCAAAGCGCGCATTTTCGCGATCGAGGATGCGCGCGATCTTGCCGGCCTTGGCCAGGTGATGCGGCGAAACCTGGACATAGATCGATTTGCTTCGCCCGCGCTGGGGCCGCTGCGGCAAGAGCTGGAACAGCTGTGGCAGGTTGGAAATCACCGAGCGTTTGTCCGGACCGTTTTCCTCGCTCGACCAGCGCCGCTCCAATTCGTCGAGATAGGGCAGGATCGCGTTGTGGCGCAGCCGCCCATAAAGGCCGGTGGGATGGACGGCCGCGAATACCAGCCGATCGCCAAGCCGCGCCAGCAAGCCACGGGCATAGGCCATTTCCACCCGGTCGACCCCGGAAGGGGTGGAATAGTGCATGCGGGAAATCAGCCGGGAAACATCGAGGATTATCTGGGTCATCGCAAGGCCGCCAGGATCCGGCCCTGGATGCGGCGCAAGGGCGCGATCCAGCGCAGGCGATTGGTGGCCCGCGCCCCGGCCATGCGCCCCACCAGCACTTCGGGCGGACAGGGCAGGCCCGTCACGGGATCGAGATAGCGCGGGTAGAGAATCAGCACCCCGGCAACGAGCGCATCGAGCGACAGCCGGCGGCCACGACGTTCGGGCACCGGTGCCAGGTCGCGGGTCAGGCCCCAGCCGGCGTAGAAGGGTGTCCCGTGGCACACGACCTCGCGCCCACGCATCAAGGCTTCGAACCCGGCCAGTGACGTCAATACGTGCACCGCATCGACGGCATCGAGCAAGGGGGCCATGCCGCCGCCGCGCACCACGCGGTTCGCATGGGCCAGCACTTGCGCATCGGGCACAGCGCCCTTGCGATGCCCGGCATCGACATCGGGATGGGGACGAAACCAGATTTCGGCATCAGGCTCGTGGCTCCGTGCCCGGCGCACCAGTTCCAGGTTCGATGCCAGCCCATGGCCGCCGGCGCGCACCGACATATCGTCTTCCACTTGCCCCGGCACCAGCACCAGCCGCCGCCCTGGCTCGGCGCGCGGCGGCACATTGGCCTGGGTATCGGCCGCATATTTGCTGATGCCGGCAGCCACGATCGTTGCGCGCAGGGCTTGCGCCCGCGCCAGCAGGCGTGGCGAGAACGTGGCCGTCGCCAGCACCTGTTCCAGATCACTGGCGCTGGCCGGATCGAAATGAATGCCCAGCGCATCGACCACGATCGAGGAAGGCGGCACCAGATCGACGCCCAGCCCCACCGAACGGACAAAGCCATCCTCCACCCGCACCAGTGGCACACCTTGCGACTTCGCCTGGGCCAACAAGCCCGGCGATACGCGCGAAGGCCAGATCGCCACGGCGCTCCCCACTCGCCGGGCCAACGCCACGGCCCGCGCCGGCCTGCGGGCAAAGCGCAAGGGACGATCCGGGTGCCACAGGAAGCGGCGGATTTCCGCCTTCTTCCACCACGCCATGCCGCTGGCGACAGCGATGCGCCGATTGCCGTCCAATGCCGTGCGCCAGGTGGCCAGCAGGTCGATCGTTTCGGCCAGACTGGCGGTGCCGCCGGTAAACGGATCACGATAGCGTGCCTGCGCGAGCGCGAGCGCCGCACGCGTATCGAGCGCGTCGTCGTCATCGCCTGGTGCGCCAAAGCGCCCCGGCGAAAGCACATGCACGGCAACCCCGGCCATGCGCGCCAGTGCGATCCACCCGTCGTGGCCATGGGCGACCAGCACTTGCGTGCGCTCCAGCACCGACCATGGATCGACGGCGGCTGGCTCCACGCGGCGACCGGCCAGCAAGCCCGCCCATGCTGCTGGCGATTGCGGGACGAGCCAAAGCGCCGTCCGGTCCGCATCGCGCGCCAGCAACGCGGCGGCGTCCGCTTCGCTCGCGGGCCGCAGCACGGTGCCGATCGCCCCCTCGTCAGCCAGTGGCGGCGCCCAGAAGCACCCGCCCACCCGCGCCGCGCGCAGATCGGCAAAATGGCGGCGCGCGGCCCGACCCGCAGCCTCGTCCTCATCCGCCGATGACAGCGGAAACGAGACCGAAGCGTCTGCCCAGGGAAATGGCGGCGCGCGTAGCAGGAGCGTTTCCGTCACGGCCGCAAGCCCCAGCCAACCAAATGGAACGCACCGGTTTCATTTCGGCCAATCACGCCATAAGCACCCGTCGCCAGCTTGAGCGTTGGCCCCTCCGCCAGCCCAGCCGCCAGAAGGGCGAAACGCGCCGCACCATTGCTGGTGACCAGAAGGACCGTCCCCTCGCTCTGGCACAGGAACGCGGTCCAGGCCGCAAGGCGCGGCGCCGCGTCGACGCGCCATCCGGGCGGGGGCACGGCGCGCTCGTCCCAGTCAGCCAGCGCTTGCGCACCGATTCGCGCGAGCACACGCTCCTCGCTCTGGTTTTCGTCCGGCCCATGGTCGATTTCACGCAGCCAGTCGCAAGGCTGCGCCTTCAGGCTGGCGTGTTCTGGTTGGTGGGCCATGATGGCCTCTGCCGTCGCGCGGGTACGCAGCAGAGGGGATGCCAGGACACTATCGAAACGGCAGCCCTGCACGGCGAAATGCCGGCCCAGCGCATGCGCTTGCGCTTCCCCTTTCGCCGTCAGCGGCAAGTCGGTGCGCGCACCAATGCGGCGCGGCGGCTCGCCGGTGGCAAAGGTGTTGCCGTGACGCGCGATCACGAATGTTGCAGCCGATGGCAGCGTCATTGCGGAAACGGATCGCCCAGCCGGGCAATGGCGGCCTCGGCCAGGGCGAGATCGGCCGGCGTATCGATGCCCGACATCGCGTGTAGCGGCGGTTCGACGGCAATCGTGGCGATGGTGCGCCCGCCTTCCAGGAAGCGCAACTGCTCCAGGCCTTCGAGCATTTCGCACGGACTTTGCGGTGCCTGGGCAAACCATTGGAGGGCGGACAGGCGGTAGCCGTAGAGACCCAGGTGCTGCCATACCGGTGACATCGGCTCGGCTGTGCGCAGCTTTTCCTCGTCGCGCATGGCCGGCAGGATGGTCTTGGAAAACCACAGCGCGCGCCCATCGCCGTTGCGGATGCACGTGGTTCCGCTGAACGGCGCATGCGCCTTGTGTGCACGCAGGCGATCGAGCCGCTCCCAATCCAGCCGATAGACCGGCGTGGCCACATCGGCATCGCCCCCGCGCAGCGCGTCGATCAGCCCCGCCACGACGGACGGCGGCACGAAGGGCGCGTCACCCTGCAGGTTGATGACCAGATCGGGGCGCTGCGCCTGTGCCATGGCAGCGGCAAATGCCCTGTCCGAGCCCGAACCAAGTGCCGGGTCGGTCAACACCACGTCGGCGCCGAAGGCCTGCGCATGATCGGCAATGCGCTGGTCATCGGTGGCAACGACGACATGCGTGTCATGGCTGTGCGCCGCTGCGGCCTGTGCCACCGCGTGAACGCGCGCCAGCAGGCTGCGCCCGGCAATGGTCAGCAGCGGCTTGCCGGGCAGGCGCTTTGACGCAAAGCGCGCAGGGATGACGATCAGGGCGCTGGAAGAAGGCATATCGCCGTCTATCAGGCAGTACCGGCCCTGACGATGTCATGAATGTGCACAATGCCCACCAGCGTTTCGCCTTCCACCACGAACAGCACCGAAACGGCATTGTCGTTGAGGATCTGCAACGCATCGGAAGCCAGCGTGTCGGGCGCCACGCTCAGCGGATTGGGAGACATGTGCAGGCCGATGTTGTCGTTGAGATCGTAGGCCGCGATGCAGCGGCGCAGATCGCCATCGGTAAACGCCCCGATCAGCCGGCCGCTTTCGTCGGTCACGGCCGTGCAGCCATAGCGCTTGCGGCTCATCTCGATCGTCGCGCTCGTCAACGAAGCATCGCTGCCCACTTGCGGCACCGATTCGCCAGCGCCCATGATCTCGCCCACCGTGCACAGCCGTGCGCCCAGCTTGCCACCGGGGTGGAACACGCGAAAGTCACTGGAGGTGAACCCGCGCGCCTCGATCAGGGCCACGGCAAGCGCATCACCGAGCACGAGTTGCAAGGTGGTGGACGATGTCGGCGCCAGTTCATTGGGGCACGCCTCCCGCACCGGTGGCATCGACAGGCAGATGTCTGCCGCGCGGCCCGCCGTGCTGTCGGGGAACGAGGTCGCCACGATCAGCGTGACACCATACTGGTTGCAATAGCGAAAAACATCACCCAGTTCGCTGGTTTCCCCGGACCAGGTGATCGCCAGGACCACGTCATCCGGGGTGATCAGGCCCAGGTCTCCATGGCTGGCTTCACCGGGATGGAGATAGACAGCCGACGTGCCCGTCGAGCGCATGGTCGCGGCAATCTTGCGCGCAATGTGCCCGCTCTTGCCCATGCCGGTCACCACGACCTGGCCCCGCGTGGTAGCCAGGGCCTCGATCGCCAGTTCTACCGAACGGCGCATCTCGGGCGCACGCAGGGCATTGCGCAGCGTCTCCAGCGCATCGAGTTCGATGTCGATGGTCTTGAGCGCAGACGCAGCATAGCGGACATCGATCAGCTGGCTCGACATGTCGACTTGGCTTCTTTTGAGATGCACATGATATCCTTGGGCACCGCAACATGACCGGTCCGCTTTATGGACAAGGTGTTGCCAGATTTTCGATTAACCGCCAAGGGTTGAATAGCGACACCGATCGCGGCGAACTGGTGAAACGGTTCGGCGGAACGGCGTCCGGCGTTCCATTTCGGCAAGCGAGCCACCACCCATGAACCTTTGCGGTCACGCGATTCACCCCTCTTCCCGTCTATTCGCAATTGCGGGACCATGCGTCATCGAAAGCGAGGAAACGACCCTTGCCATCGCCGAAACGCTGGCAGGGGTTGGACAGCGGCTGGGCCTCATGATCATCTTCAAAGCGTCCTTCGACAAAGCCAACCGCAGTTCCGACAAATCGTTCCGGGGGCCTGGCTTGGAAAAAGGGCTGCTCATCCTCGAAAAGGTTCGCCGTGAGACCGGCCTGCCCGTGATCACCGACGTTCACGAGGCATCGCAAGTCGCCCCCGTGGCCGAAGTGGTGAATGTTTTGCAGACCCCTGCCTTCCTGGCGCGGCAAACCGATTTCATCGCTACGGCGGCAGCCAGCGGCAAGCCGGTGAACATCAAGAAGGCCCAGTTCATGGCGCCGGCCGACATGCAGCAGGTCGTCAACAAGGCCCGCAACGCCGCCCAGGCTGCTGGGCATGATCCCGATGCCTTCCTGCTGTGCGAACGCGGCACCTCGTTTGGTTACAACACCCTGGTTTCCGACATGCGTGGCCTGGCGATCATGGCACAGACCGGCTGCCCGGTAGTGTTCGACGCCACCCACTCGGTCCAGCAGCCCGGTGGTCTGGGCGAACGCTCTGGCGGGCAGCGCGAATTTGTCCCCCTGCTGGCCCGCGCAGCAGTGGCGGCGGGCGTTGCCGGCGTCTTCATGGAAACCCACCCCGAACCCGACAAGGCGCTGTCAGACGGGCCCAATGCCCTGCCCCTTGCGGATTTCGAAGGCCTGTGGCGCCAGTTGCTGGCAATCGATGAAGTCGTGAAGGGGTACTGAGGCAGGACGGCCCCCGGCTCCCTGGCCGGGGACGCCGCCCCCTTGCTCAGTTCTTGACCACCGAGACCGCGCTCGTCACCGCCACAACCGGCGAGAACAGCTGGCTGATCAGCTGGATGACCTTGCTCGGCTGGTTTGCCCTGGCGTTGCCGAAGTACAGCACGTCCTTGTTCTGCATGCGGAAGTTCTGCGCCAGGAAGTAGCTGCCGGTGCGCATCATGTTGATGTGATAGACTACCGGCTTGCGCTGGCCCGGATTGGCCGGATCGTCCACATAGCGGAACACGAAAACCGCCGCAGGATCGCCCAGGTTGGGATTGGGGCCACCGGCTGCCGAAATGGCCTGCGCCAGGGTGAGCGAACCGGTGACGAACGGAATCTGGTCCATCCGGCCAGCAGCACCCAGCACCGAAAACGACAGCGGATCGTAGACCAGCGTGAAGCGGTCGCCGGGATAGGCGCGCACATCCAGCGTCGGGTTGTCGAGCAACGTGCTCAGGCGGTAATCGGCACTTTCATCGCGCCGCTTGACCCTGATCACCAGATCGCTCGCCTTGCCGCGATAGCCGCCCGCCAGAGCCACCACATCGGACAGCGTTTCCCGGTTGGTATCGAGCACCAGCCGCCCAGGCTTGGCAACTTCGCCGCCAACGATGACGGAATTGGTAATGACCGACCGGCGCGTCACCAGGACTTGCGGGTTCTGCGAATAGCCGCGCAGCGCCAGGCGGATCTGCCGTTCGATCTCGGCCGGGGTTTCCCCCAGCACGCGCAGCTTGCCGGCGTAGGGGATCGTGATGTCGCCATTATCGTCCACCCGCATTTCAGGCAGGTTCTGTGCGCGCGCGCCAGTATCGAAACCGGCACTGGCAGCGCCCCCGGCCATCCCCGGAGAGTTGGAAAACAGCGTGACGCCGGCTTCATAGATCGCCACGTTCAACACGTCGCCCGGCCCGATCATGTCGGTGGGCGGCGGCGGACGGTCGCCCAACCGCGTGCCCATATCGGCGGCCACTGCCGGAATTTCCGCAGCGCTTTCCACTTCGACAAGGGACAGCCCCAGTTGCGTGTCCGCGCTTACGGCCTTGGTCACCTGGCCGCCGGTGGGACCACTGGACGGCAGGGTGGCGCAGGCGCCCAGCAACAGCGTCGTGCTTAAAAGAAGCGAAGATTGGAGCTTCATCAGATAGTTCCGCATTTTAGGTCGCGCTGCCCTTCGGCACCAAGGATCGAGTGGCGATCAGCCCCCAACCGTCACCGATCCCCGGCTCCTGACAGCACGGTGCGCAAATAGCGACCATAATCAGATTTGCCCAGCTTATCGATGGCCCTTTGCATGCCGGTTTCGTCGATAAACCCGCTCCGGAACGCGATTTCTTCCGGGCTGGCGATCTTGAAGCCCTGCCGCTTCTCCAGGATGCGCACATATTCGGCTGCATCGAGCAGGCTGTCGGGCGTGCCGGTATCGAGCCACGCATAGCCGCGCCCCATGATCTCGACAGAGAGTTCGCCACGTTCCAGATAGGCGCGGTTCACATCGGTGATTTCCAGCTCGCCTCGGGCAGACGGCGCAAGATTGGCAGCAATGTCGATCACTTGCGAATCATAGACATACAAACCGGTTACTGCCCAATTGGACTGCGGATTTGCCGGCTTCTCCTCGATCGAAACAGCCCGCATGGCTGCGTCGAACGAAACGACCCCGTACCGTTCCGGATCGGAAACGTGATAGGCGAACACGCTCGCACCCGAGGTTCGCGCCGTGGCGCTTTGCAGAAGATCGGGCAGGCCATGGCCGTAGAAGATGTTGTCACCCAGGATCAGCGCAGAAGGCGCGTTCCCGACGAAATCGGCACCGATGATATAAGCCTGCGCCAGCCCGTCCGGGCTCGGCTGCTCGGCATATTCGATGGCCATGCCCCACTGCGATCCGTCGCCCAGCAATGCGCGGAAAGCAGGCAGATCGCGCGGCGTCGAAATGATCAGCACTTCGCGGATGCCGGCCAGCATCAAGGTGCTGAGCGGGTAATAGATCATCGGCTTGTCATAAACCGACATGAGCTGCTTGGATGTGGCCAGCGTCATCGGATAGAGCCGGGTTCCACTCCCACCCGCCAGAATGATACCCTTCATCTTTGCCTTTTCCTTAAAGATCGTTCGCCGGCCTTTGTCAGGCCGCGATAAGTCGCTGCACGACCCGTTCGAGCGAGCCATGCCAATCGGGGAGCGCGACGCCGTGAACCTCGGCAATGAGACTGCTCTCAAGGCGCGAGTTCATGGGCCGGGCGGCCGGCGTCGGATAATCGGCGCCAGGTATCGGCTTAACGCGCGCCGAAGGGCCACCCTGCGCGGCCGAGGCGGCAAAGATCGCCTGGGCAAATGCTGCCCAGCTCGCCTCGCCCGCCGCCGTCATGTGAAATATCCCGCGCAAGGCGGGATCGGCATTGCCGACCATGTTGCCGGCCACAGCAAGGATGCCATCGGCAATGGCCAGCGCACTGGTCGGATTGCCAATCTGGTCTGCCACCACGGCAATCTCGTCGCGGTCAGCGGCAAGGCGCAGCATGGTCTTGACGAAATTGCCGCCGAACGGACTGTAGACCCAGGCAACGCGCAAGATCGTGGCGTTGCCGGGGCAATGGGCGAGAACCGCGTTCTCGCCTTCCAGCTTGGACGCGCCATAGATGCCCTTGGGCCCGGTCGGATCGCCTTCGCGATAGGGACGGTCCAGATCCCCATCGAAAACATAGTCGGTGGAGAGATGGATGACGGGAATGCCCAGCCGGTGGGCGGCAGCCGCCACGGCGCCAGCCCCGCGTGCATTCACCGCATAGGCAAGCTCCGGCTCGGCCTCGGCCTTGTCGACGGCCGTGTAAGCCGCTGCGGAAACCACGATATCGGGCCGCACCGCCGCCAGTGCGTCACCAATCGTTTCCGGCCGGGCCAGGTCGATTTCGGGCCGACCGAGCGGAACCACTTCATGGCCGGCAACCGGCCCGCGCTCCGCAAGGCTCGAAACGACCTGGCCATGACGGCCGGTAACAGCAATCTTCACGCAGTCACCCTGGATTTCCCCGCGTCGAGCCCCAGACGCGCACCATCGTAGCGGTCGCGCAGGGGGCGCCACCACCACTCGCTGTCCAGATACCATTGAACCGTCTTTTCGATCCCGGTGTCGAACGTTTCTTTTGCGCGCCAGCCCAGTTCGTCTTCGAGCTTGGTTGCATCGATGGCATAGCGCGCATCGTGGCCGGGCCGGTCGGTGACGAAGGTGATCAGCTCTTCGCGGGGTGTTTCACCCGGAACCAGGGCATCGAGCACCGCGCAGATGCGCCGCACGACATCGATGTTTTTCCGCTCGTTGCGCCCGCCGACATTGTAGGTTTCACCCACCCGGCCGCGCTCGATGATCACGTCTAGCGCGCGGGCATGGTCGTCCACGAAAAGCCAATCGCGCACGTTCTCGCCCTTGCCATAGACTGGCAGGGGGCGCCCATCCAAGGCATTGAGAATCGTGAGCGGAATGAGCTTTTCGGGGAAGTGGTAGGGGCCGTAGTTGTTCGAGCAATTCGACACGACCACGGGCAGGCCATACGTCCGCTCCCAGGCCTTGGCGAGGTGATCGGAAGCCGCCTTCGACGCCGAATAGGGCGAGGACGGATCATAGGGCGTCGTCTCGGTGAACAGCCCATCGTCGCCCAGCGAGCCATAGACCTCGTCGGTCGACACATGGAGGAAGCGGAACGCGGCCTTGGCCGTGGCATCCAGCCCGTTCCAATACCCGCGCGCCGCCTCAAGCAGCGCGAACGTGCCGACGATGTTGGTCTGGATGAAATCGGCCGCCCCGGTGATCGAGCGATCCACATGGCTTTCGGCAGCCAGGTGCATGATGCGATCAGGCCGGAACGAACCGATCGCCTCCGCCATGGCCGCGCCATCGCGGATGTCGGCATGGAGGAAGCGATGATTTGCCCGGTCCTCGACCGCGCGCAGCGATTCACGGCAGCCGGCGTATGTCAGCGCATCGATGGTGAGAACGTCATAGCCCTTTTCAAGCACCAGATAACGCACAAGGGCCGACCCAATGAATCCGGCACCGCCGGTTACGATAACACGCATAAGGGAAATGCTCCGAACGGACGGGGGAGAGAAGCCTACGCTGCCATCCTGAAATAGATCGGCAAATCTGCAAGCCTTGGTTGACGGGCATCCTTGGCGGACAAGGTTTCGGGATTGGCCACATCAGGCCAAACGATGCCGATTGCAGGATCGTCCCAAGCCAATCCCTTGTCGGATTGCGCACTGTAATAATCGGTGACCTTGTAGGAGATCGTCGTATCCGGCTCCATTGAACAGAAACCATGCGCAAAGCCGGGCGGCACCCAAAGTTGCTTGCCGTTACCCGGTGTAAGAACTTCGCTTACCCACTGCCCATAGGTTGGCGAATCCACGCGAATGTCGACAGCTACGTCGAACAGTGCGCCAGCCGTACAACGCACCAACTTACCCTGGGCATGAGGGGGAGTTTGAAAGTGGAGGCCACGGATCGTCCCCACGCGTGCACTCAGGGATTCATTGTCCTGAACGAACGAGAAGTCCCCGCAATTTTCGGCAAAAAAATCGCGGCGGAACGTTTCGGCAAAGTATCCACGCTCATCACCAATATGGTTGGGCACAAACACCTTTGGACCATCAACAGAAAAATCGAACACCTGCATGTTTTTCTCGATTCAAGTAGAAAGCCGATGAGTGCGATGGAGAAATTTTGTCCAGTTTCAGCCGACTTTCGTCAAACTATCGAACCTTAACGTCCGGCCGGAAGGATCAGCTGCTTGGCGCGCCACTGAAACCGCAGACATCTTGCCCCGCCCACCAGATCGTGTCCGCCGGGAGGCGGCAGGCAGTTGCAGCGCCTTACGTGGTGAGCAAAAGCGTATATCATCAGCGATTACAGGCCTCTAAAATCTCAACTCCGTTGATCGATGTCGGCCCAGGCATCGCGCCGGGTAAATGCGGCACCGCCGCATGAACGCGATTGAGCGAGCATGTCAAGAATCGCGGAATCGGTTCACCGCAATTTCGGGGCAGCGCACTGCCCTGGCGCAACTGTTTAGCCGCATTGGGATTTTCCGGCCAGCGCCTGCAGAAGCGACGATTTCCCATGCCATTCGCCGCGCAAATTGCCCGCTTGGTGGCAAGGTGCGGCCCGAACTTCACTACGCACCAACCTGTTCACACCTCCTTCAGCATCGAACCACTTAAGTGCCGCCCATTGAGAGCGCGGCATTCCATGCTGCTCACAGATGCTGCATCCTTGGAGCACAACCCGTCTTGCAACCAGCCAACATTCTGTCTTGATTTGATATATTGCGAACTCCGTTTCCAGCCGAACCGCACTGCCACCAGGCGACAAGGAGTGACGGCGCGCGTGATCGGGCAACCCAGTGCGAGGGCCAGTGCGAGGGCGTGATGTCAGTGCGAGGGCGTGATGAACGTATGGTCAGATCAAGGGGCTTCCGCAACGCCGCCATCGCCCCAGCCAAGGGCGCGTGCGGCCAGCCCCCCCTCGCAGGTGACTAAGCTGTTGTGTTCGGCGCTTAATATGCTACGGATGAGAGTATAATTTCGCATCCTGCAGCAGATTGCCTGTATGCCACGAGGTTGCCACCTCCAACAAAGTAATCATCAGGTATTTTCTTGTAAGGTTGGTAGTCATGCGGCTGGAAACGGAAGATACCCAATCAATTCATCGGCACACCCGGATTGGCCGTGACATTGGCGCAGGCGCCCACCGCGATCAAACAGATTTGGAAATATTGCGCGCCGATCAGCTGCGCTCTGATCTGTATTTAGATCATCTTGGTGTAAGATTGGGCAACGCGCTGACCGAATTGCAGCGAACAAAGCTTACGATGACTGCACATGCAGAAGCCGAGATGACGGCAAAAGAAGAGGCACAACGCCTTGCAGCAGAGTTGAGGCAGCGAGATACGACTATTGCAACTTTGCGTGACGCTTTGGAACAACGTGAAAAAGAAATTTCGCTTGTTCAGAGCAAACTCGCAGAGAGCGCAACTTCCCCCGCTCCCAATACGACTCCAGTCAGCATCATTTCCAGCCGCGAGAATACCGCGCTACTCCGCCGAGTTCGGTCAGCCGAAGAAGATAGTGCATTACAAAAAGCAGTCATGAACCTCGTTCAGGAAACACTGCAGGTCATGGCATCTCCGGGCAAATGGTGGAACATGCTCCTTCCGGCTTTCTTCGTTCGCCGCCTGAAGTACGACCGCCTGCGCAAGAAGGGCCTTTTTGACGCCAGATTGTACTTGAAACGTTACCCTGACGTCGTGCGCGCTGGGTCGGACCCTCTTCATCACTACGTTACACATGGATTGAGTGAGGGGCGCACCAGGACATAAGCTGGCCACGCGAACTGGCATGTTCTGCGCGCAAAATCCTCTTCATCTGAATGATCTCAATTGGAGGCAGTTTTGCTTCAAGATTCCCACGTCCATTCCGCGGCAAAGCAGCTCGTCCTCCTGTTGATCGGGCCAGACCCCGATCAAAGCAGCAATCTGGCAGAGGGTATCCATTCTGCATTTATCGCCGCAAGTGGTGAAAGTGGCTACGATCAAGTGTCGGCACAGATTTTGTCGATCGATGAAGATGTGGCGGCCTATGTCGATCCCACGTCAAGCTGGCCCCGCATGTCCGACCATGATGTTGAAGAATTGCGTGACGTGCTGCCGTTTGCAGCGGCAAGACGGATTTTAAGCGATCCGCATGGCGGACAACACCCTCTTGTATTAGCCACCCCGTCTCCGGGGCGCACGGTGGCATTCTGGCAAGAGGTTGCCCGCCAGGAACACGCGCAAATCGCTGCGGTGCTGGCGATACCGTCGCCCTTGTCCGCCAAAGGCAATGGGCAAATGATCGACTGGTTACAGCACGCCTTGCTGGCCGAGCGCGTGACGCGGGGAATGCCTCGCATGGTGGCAATGCTGGACGACGAGCGGCATGATGCGCAAGACGCTGCGCTTGCGTGGGTAGCTGCGCACGCCAACCTGACTCCACCTCCTATGTCGCGGCCGGTCGGAGAGCCCCAAGAGACCGAAGCTTGCCAGACCCCGCGACGCGATCGTGGGCTCACCGATGTGCGCCCTGGCTTCAACAGTTGGGTGCGCCGATGCGAGGCGGCCTTCATGCAACTGGCCCGCGATGGCGAAAGCGAAACGCTGTATCGCGAATTCGACCGTATCGCCGCGAATCTGGACGCCGCACGCGCATTGTTCGCCCCGATTCTAGGTGACAGCCAAGTTTCGCTCGAGCGACTAAAACTGCAAAATGACCGCTTGCGCGCGCAAAAAGATGAACTCCAAAATACCGATGCCGATGGACAGAGGGCCATGCTCGCAGCGGAAATCGCCCTGCTGCATGTGCAGGCCGGCGAACGCGAAGCGGAACTCGCGCAGTCCCGTCACGAACTCAACGCTATGCGCGTCTGGTGCGATGACGTCGGATCACGCAGTATGCTTACGCAAGGTCAATTGCTGGATATGCGCCTGAAGTTGGGCAGCGCGTCCATCTCAAGCGAGCGCATGTCGCAGATGCTGCTGGCACACGGCCATCGCCAGCTCAAGACATGGGATAAGCCGCTGGCCCGTTGGGTGGCGCGGCGCGGCTGGGGCTTCAAATCTGCCCGCCGCCTTGCCCATCACCTGGCGATCATCGAACAGTTCCTCGACGAACTGTCGTGGCCGCTGATCGGCGTGCATCCCGATGGGCGGCGCGAACGCATTCTGGCCTATCTTACGGGTGCGACAGATTTCCTGCCCGATTTCCCCTTCGTGCAGGACTTGGAATATGGAGAAATGTACCCGGACGTGCCGCCATCGGGCATGCGGCCGCTGGTGCATTTCATCCTGCACGGCCAGATAGAGCAGCGCAATCCGCATCCTCTGTTCGAAACGAGCTATTATCTGGTCCAATGCCCGGAAGCGGCGCATCTGGCGTCGTCGGCCGTGGTTCATTACCTCAAGTGGGGGAAAGACAAGGGTCATGACCCGCACCCGCTATTCAGCACGCGAGGCTACGCACAGCGTTATCCAGACGTTGTTGGACGCAATCCTTTGGTGCACTGGATCGAACACTATCGCAATATCTGCGATCCTCTGTTCGATCCCCAGTTCTATCTCGACAGCTATCCCGATGTAGCAACCGCCGGGCGCAATCCCCTCACGCACTACCTGGCTACGGGCTGGCGCGAAGGCCGCAACCCCAACCCGTGGTTCGACACCCGGTATTATCTGGCGAACAACCCCGACGTTGCGCGCGAACAGATCAATCCGCTGATCCATTATGTGATAAAGGGCTGGCGCCAGCGCATGCGGCCGGCGCTCAATTTCGATACGGCCTTCTATCTCGCCAACGATCCGGAACTGACCGACGCCGATCCGCTGCGCCACTTCATTGAACGGGGCCGCGCCGAAGGCCGGGCAACCTTACCGCCAGAGCCGGCGCCGAACGAACTGCCCGCCGACGAACCGTTGCAAAACAATGTTGCGCCAGGCTTGGTCGCAACCTTGCCGGTCGACCAAGAAAGCGCCAACTCCTCGGCCATAGCGCAAGTGGCAAAGCCACCGGTAATCGCCGCGAAGCGGAATGCACGACCAGTGGCGATGATGGTCGAAGCGCTCTATCCCAGGCCCGATCTCGACTCCGGCTCACTCGATCACGTGAACTTCGCCCGGATATTCCAACGGTTAGGCTACGAGGTTCATTATCTCTCCCTGCTCGAATTTGGCAAGGATCACGACGATCGCAGCGGTCATTATCGTGCGCTGATGGAAAGCATGGGCGTACGCTGCATCACCTCGCAAGATTACGCCTATTTCGAGGAATACTATTTCGACGTGGGCGATAGCGTTGAGGTCTGCTTCGTTTCGCGGGTCCACTTCGGCGCCATACAGATGGAAAGCCTGCGCCAGCTGTGTCCGGCTGCACGGATCGTTTTCAACACCGTTGATCTTCACTTCGTGCGAGAAGAGCGCCAAGGCGCACTGCGCAACGATCCCGCCCTGATCATGCGGGCACGACAGACGCGCGAGATGGAAGTGAATTTCGCCCTTCAAGCCGATGCCACGATCGTGGTTTCGAGCAGCGAGAAGACGATCCTCGACGATCTGGCACCAGAAGCCAACACGCATGTGATGCCGCTGATCCGCCAGTTCGAGAAGCCACGCGATACCACCTTTGCCAAGCGGCGCGACATCGCGTTCATCGGGGGATTCAACCATCAGCCCAACGTCGATGCGATCGACCATTTCCTCGCGGACATCTGGCCCTTGGTCCGGCGACGCCGCCCTGATATCGGCTTCCGCGTGGTCGGCGCAAACATGCCGCCCGAATGGAACCGCCGAAAGGAAAAGGGCGTCACGTTCGTCGGCTTTGTCGAGGATATGGAAGACGAACTGGCCGGCCTGCGGATGACCGTGGCGCCCTTGCGCTATGGCGCCGGAGCCAAGGGGAAACTGGTTTCCAGCCTTGCTGCCGGCGTACCGGCAGTCGTCTCTGGCATTGCCTCGGAAGGCATGGGCCTCGTCGCCGGCGAGAGCGTGCTGGTGGCCGACACGCCAGACGATTTCGCAGACGCAATCATCAGGCTTTACGATGACGAGACCTTGTGGACGAACCTGTCACGCCACGGCGCGGCGTTCATCCGCAAGAACTACTCCATCGACACGGGGCAGACCATCATGTGCAACATCTTGACAGAGCTTGGGGTGACTCTGCCGGTAGCCAATCAGGACGCTTGCTGAGCCATGACCAACCACACCGACGGCTTCGACGTTAGCGTCGTCATTCCGCTCTACAACCACGCCCACTATATTGGCGCAGCCATCCAGAGCGTACTGGCACAAACCCACCCCGCGCGCGAGATCATCGTCATCGATGATGGCTCCAAGGACAATGGCATCGAGATCGCCAGAGAGATGCTGGCCGGGCATCCGGGTGCCACGGTACTGGCGCAGTCCAACATCGGGGCGCACAACACGATCAACCGCTGCATTGGCCTTGCCACATCCCGGTTCGTGGCCGTGCTCAATTCGGACGACCTGTTCGAGCCGGGCAAACTGGCGCGATGCGCGCAGTTGTTGGCGGACGCCCCCCAGGCTGAACTGCTGTTCGGCAACGTGCGCCTGATCGATGATCATGGCGCCGCTGTCGAGCACGGCCCCACGATCGACTGGCTCGCCCGCGCACGTGATTTCCTGCTGCGCAGCGACAAGCTCGACCTGGCTCTTGCCAACGAAAATTTTGCCGTCACGACGTCGAATTTCGTGTTCACCAAGGACATTTGGCACCGCAACGGCGGCTTTCAGGCTCTGCGCTATTGCCACGATCTCGAGTTCATCTTTGCATCGCTGCGCAACGGCCATGTAGTATACGATGCCGACCATCACCACATCCGCTATCGCGTCCATGCGACCAACACGATCAAGGAATACGTTAACCGGGTGAGGGTGGAAATCGGCTGCGTCCTGGCCAGCGCCATTTCCGGCGGGCTGCTGATGGATTCGACCTCACCGTGTGATGATCGCGCGCTTGCGCTGTTCGACAAGGCGCTGATGGACAAGGGCCTGGGCAATCTGGTGCCCTTCCTCACCGCGCGGTTGGCCGCCTTCGAGGGGGATAGAGGCGCATTCTACCACTGGGCGATCACCAACAAGGCGGTGAACGACATCTTGCTTCAACATGTCGAAGGCGCCCTGTCGCCCGCCGATTTCGACGCCCTGCCCGAACGCACCGTCTATTGCGCCGGCACCCATGCGCGCGAGGTCTCGCTGCCGAATGCATCGGGTGGCGATCATCTCGATCCCGCAGCACGCCGCCTAGCCAGCTTCCACGCCTCGCTCGACAACGTGTCGCGTTCGCCCGAAACCGGCACGGCCAGCGCCGGCTTGCCACCGCTGTCCGGCCCGATCGTTGTCGAACTGTCCTCGTTCGATCGCGGTGGCCTGGAAAAGGTCGTCCTCGATACATCTGTGGCCCTGCGCGATCTGGGGCTCGACAGCATTATCGTCTCGTGTGGCAAAGTCGGGCACCTCGGCACCATCGCGCGTGCGCAGGGCTTTACGGTTTATGAACTGTCATCCGAAGATCCCTTGGGCCATTACCGGCAGATCCTGGTCAAGCACGATGCCAAGCTGGCGATCTCGCATTTCTCACGAACGGGTTATCCGGTCTTCAAGCAACTTGGCATCCCGAACATTACATTCATTCACAATGTCTATGCTTTCCTGAATGGCGATGCGCTTAATAACTTTCGCAATGATGACATTTACGTGGATCGATACATTTCGGTTTCGCCAAAGGCGACCGACTATGCCGAATCGCGACTGGGCATCGACCGGCGCAAGATCGTCACCGTGCCCAATGGCCTGCTGATTGACGAGCACATCGCCCGCGCGCGCGCGGCAACGCCAGTCACGCGAGCCCAATTCGGCATTGCCGAGGACGACTACGTCTTCCTCAACGTCGCTTCCTACAACTTGCATAAGAACCATTATCTCATGGCAGACGCCATGCGGATGCTCTTGCGCAAGACTGACCGCGTGCGCATCCTGTGCATCGGCAACACGATCGTACCCCACCATATCAACGAACTGCGCAAGCATCTCGACGCCATCGGCGTTGCCGATCACATGCTCATGCCGGGATACTTTCCCGATGTGGCGGCGTTCCATGCCATTGCCGATGCTTTCCTCCTGCCATCGCTGATCGAAGGATGGAGCATTGCAATGAACGAGGCGATGTTCTTTGGCAAACCGATGATCCTGTCGGATACAGGCGGCTCGTCAGAAGTCATCGCCGATAATGATATCGGCATCCTGCTGCCCAATGAGTATGGGCTGACCAGCAATCTGCATTCCGAACTGCTCGATGACATCGCCTACAATCGGCGCCGCTTTCGCACATCGGCGTTCCTCGCGCGCGCCATGCTCGATTTCGCTTCGGCACCTGAACAGTGGCGGCAAGCCGGCCTGAAAGGACAGCAGCGCCTGATCGAAAATTACGACTTCATCGCTGTCGTTCGCTCGTACCTGCCGATTATTCACAACGTGCTCGGAACCTCGGATCGCAGGGTGAAATCAGCAGAAGTGAACGCATAAGATGTTCAAGAACGGCCGAACCACGGCATTGCTGTTCTACATCGGCAACAACGTGATGATGAAGCAGTGGTCGTACCGTCTGCGGCATTGGTACTGGCGCAAGCTGGGCATCAAGCTGGGCCATGAAAGCAGCCTGTGCATGCACAGCTTCATCACCGGATCGAAAATTACGATTGGCGACAACACTGTCATCAACCGGTTTGTCTATCTCGATGGCCGTGTTCCGCTGTACATCGGCAACAACGTCAACGTCTCTCACTACGTGCTGATCCAGACTTTGACCCACGATCCGCAAAACCCGGATTTCATCTGCCTGGAAAGGCCAGTGGCAATCATGGACCATGCCTGGATCGGCGCAAAGGCTCTGATCATGCCTGGGGTAACGGTTGGCGAAGGGGCGGTCATTGCCGCTGGTGCGGTCGTCACCAAGGATGTGGCGCCCTACACCATCGTTGCCGGCGTGCCCGCAAGGAAGGTGGGGGAGCGCAACCGCGACTTGCGCTATCGCTCCAAGTATTTCCCGTACTTCGATACGGACATCCAATGACCGATTCCCCGCGTCTCAAGCCGAGCCGAAGATTGGCAGCCTGACTGTGCTGCATCATGCCACTGGCAAGGTTGCGCTCGGGTTTGCGGCAATCGGAACGGCAATCCCGGCCATTGCACTTCTGATTGATGCAAAGTCGATGGCTTCCTTGTCGGCAAGTGACGCGACCTTGCCTGGCTCATCTGCGTCCCGGCCATTGCTTGACACACTGCCTCCAGCGATGGCCGAGATGGTGCGATCAGGATCCAATCGGCAGGATTTGGCCCCTTATATCAACCGCGCTATCGCTCGGGGTGGCACGTTCGATCTCGGGGGCTTCACCTATCGCATCAAAGGGCGCCTGATACCTGGACCAGGTACCGTATTTTCAGGCAATGGCACATTCCTGGCCGATCCCACCTTTGACGACCATGCCCAGGGTGATGGCCTGGTGATGATGCTGCAAATTGTGGATGGCCTGAAGGTGGGCAGCGGGATCACTTTCGATGGCGGTTCCATCCGGCGCCCCGCCTTCTGGTTGACGGGTGCGCGAAACACCGGTCCCGTCCATGACGTGGTTCTCGACGGAACCTATCGCAACCTGTCATTCGACGGTATCGACATCAGCCGGAACAACGGTGCCTGGCGCAATGCGCGCATTACCACTCACGCCCACATCGAGAACGTGGGCTGGATCGGCGCCAACCTGGAAGGGGTCGATGGCTTGGTGCACGACGGGCTTCAGGTGTTTCGAACCGGCTTCCACGGCATATATGTGGGATATTCCCATGACGTGCGCGGTGATCGCTTTCGGGTGGACAAATCGCGCCCGCCCTATCGCGTATATGACGGCAGTGGCGGCTTCGGTGGCCAGGAGAAAGGCTTCCTGTTCGGTCATTTCAGCACGGCCCATGCCCGTTGGACGCACTTCAACCTGTTCGATAACCGGGCTGCAGGCTATGACGGATTCGGCATTGGCGAGGACGGGCCATTGGCCGATCCTGAAAGCCAGGATATCGTGGCCCAGGGCGACATCTGGTATCCGGGCCTGTTCGGCCTTGATGTATCCAGCAACATGACGGCCGACGTGGCTGTTCATTACCCAACCCATCAAGGGGTTCATTTCGGGCTGGATCTGGGTGGCACCTTGTCGAACATCACAGTCAACGCCATCATCGAAGGCAACCCGCTTGACGAGGCCGCGCGCTTTTCGGCAACGGGAAGTGCGATCCGCAAAGTCGCTCTTCAAGCAGGATCGACCGCTGGCAAGGTGATCGGCAACGGCGATTTCACCGTAGTGCCTGGCCAAACGGCGATCGGGCAAGGAATAGTCCCTGGCACTCGTGTCACTGCCGTAGCGAACGACCATATCACGCTCGATAGGCCAGCCACCGGAACTTTCACGCAAGCCAACCCAACCGTCATCACGTTCCGAGCGAGCGTGGCTTTCAAGAACTGCACGCTCATTCTCAAGGTTGCTGGTGCTGACTATGGCCTGGGCATACAAAGCGACGTGGATGGCTTCACACGATACAGTAACGTGCGGGTCTTAGGCAATTTCTCCGGCGCCCGACGCGGTTCCATCCGGCGCCTCAATGGGCGCCTGCCCACCGGATTGTCGGTCGAGGTACGGGCAAAGCCCAAGCGGACGGCAGACCTGCACCGTGCCGTCCGGCTTGACCCGCGTCCTCTGGCGTTCCGGCACGACGGGTGAGGCTTGCTTCCATGCAGCTTGGCATAAGCGCCGTGGCAACTCATCGGGAAGCAACGTCGATTCGCTACCGCATGACCGCGGCGAAGCTTCCGGCGATCGAGGACCAGGATGGGTTCATGTTCGACGGTATGCCGATCAACGAAGGGCCGATCGGTTTACCGCCACCAGCCCGCATATCATGGCCGGCGGGTGACTTGCCCGTGCTGGCTCCGCGCCCGCCAGCCAAACCGGGCTCCGCTATTTTTTAGAGACGTTCGTATTCCGCGACAGCCTGCGCAACATCGTCGGTAACGATCGCTTCTCCGTTTCGAAACAGCACGGCCCGGTTGCACATCTCCTGGATCACGCCCATGTCGTGCGACGCCAGGACCAGTGCCCTGTCCTTGCGCTTTTCGAAAAGTTCGTGCTGGCACTTGGCGCGAAAATTCGCATCGCCAACCAGGATGATCTCGTCGATCAGGTAGCAATCGAAGTCGATGGCAAGGGAAAGGCCAAAGGCCAATCGTGCGCGCATGCCCGACGAATAGGTCTTTACCGGCATGGCCAGTTGGCGCCCAAGCTCTGTGAAATCCTCGATAAATTCCTTCATCCAGGGATAGGGCTTGCCATAGATGCGCGCAATGAAGCGGGCGTTGTCATAGCCTGTCAGGCTGCCCTGGAATCCGCCATTGAACCCCAGCGGCCAAGACACCGACATCTTGCGCTTGATAGATCCGGAGGTGGGCATCTCGACACCACCGATCATCTTGATGAACGTGGACTTCCCTGCGCCGTTGCGTCCCAGAAAGGCGATTTTGTCGTTTGCGCCAACCGTCAGGCTCACATCGCGCAAAACGTACTTCCGGCCGTGACCAGCCTTGTAGGACTTGGAGACATTTTGGCAGACTATCATTCGACAACCAATTCCTGGCGGACATGTCGGCACAATGCCAAGCCGATGACCGTGATTACCAGCGATACCCCAAGTGGAAACCATACATCATAATAGACGGCCACCTTGGTGCCCCAGATTCCGCCCCGCATCATCTCCATCCCATTCACGAATGGCGAGTACAGCATGTAAGGGCGCAGTTTGGGCGCCAGCCACGAAACCATGCTGAACGATCCGGAAAAAGGGATCATCACATAAGTGGTCACCGGAACGAATTTCTCGAGCACTTCGGATTTTTCCGAAAGAGGTGCGATAACAAGACAAAGCGAAAAACAGAAGAAGCAATAAACCAACCATCCGGCGATCAAGAGACCGGGCTCTGCCGGAATTGGAAAGACGCCAAAGCCGATGAGCAATACGCCGATAAACACGTAGGCCATCATCGCGCCGAGCATCTCAATGACAAAGCGCACGATGATGAAGTCGACGATCTGGATCTGGCGATGATACATCAGGCTGCTATTGGCCTGGAAAATGGCTACGCTTCGGGACACGACATGGCGAAACAAGGTGAGCGGGATATAGCCGGTCACGACGAAGGCTACGATGCCCACGCCATGTTCTTCCGCGCCGCGCAGATAGCGCCAGATGATGGCGACGAGCCCGGCAAAAAGCAGAGGTTCGACCATCATCCACAGGAAGCCGATGTTCTCGCGTCCAAAGCGCGTGATCAGCTCGCGGATAATCAGCGCATGGATCACTCGGCCTTGAATTTTCAGGCCTTCTCGAAAGCGTGCGAATGTACCGGACATGCCGATCAATTCTCCGGCGCGTGTTCCAGCACGCCGACGATCAGCATCCAGCCCACAAAATAGAGACATAGCGCAGCCGCAGCGACCGTGAGAATGCTCAACAGCCGGCGGGGCAGCAGCGGCAAGTCTGGCTTGTTGGGCTCGACCACGCGCTCGAGATAAAACTTCTGCCGCTGGGCATCGGTGCGGGCCTGCACCAGCGCAGCGTTTGCTACCGTGAGACTGTCATTGGCGAACTTCTGCTCTACCAGCAGGTCTTCGTAATTGCCGAGTTTGGACGCCATCGCGCCACTACCGCCCACGACACGGCCATTCTGCTGTGCGATCTGCGCAGACATCGCGGCGATACGGTTGCGCAGGGCTGGAATGGAGGGATTGCGCGGTGTCTGCTCTTCCATGGTCTGCAGTTGCGCCTGAAGTGCGGCACGCTGCGCTACCATCTGGTTCGCCATATCAAGGACACCGACGGCCTGCTTGGCCGGATCGATAAGCGCCGCTTGGTTGCGGTATTGGGTGAGTTCGACCGTCACCTTGCGCGCGCGCTCCATTGCCGAGGCAACCTGGCGCTCTGCTTCGCTTATGCCGCGCTCCTGGGCACGGTCATTCAGGCGGTTGACCATGCCCTCACTCAACGAAAGCAGGGCATTGTTGATCTGGTACGCGTCCTCAGGCGTAAACGCCTTCGCCTTGATCACCGCAGTGCCAGTCTGGGTATCCAGATCAGCATCGACCATGCCAGTATAATAGCGATACAGATATTCGAAGGCTTCACCGGAAAACACGTTGGGAAAGCGTGCGATGAAATCGCCGCCATTCGCATAGCGTCGCCGGATGGAAATCTGCTTGTCCAATTGCGTCAAGGCATCGCGTGAACGAACAAAATCGAGCACTTCGTTGGACTGCTCCTGCCCCCCCGACAGACCCGTGGTTTGGATCAGGTTGGCAAGCGAAGACAACTGCTGCCGCTTTTCATCTGGAGATTTAATGACAAATCGCGATTCAGAGACGTAAATATCTGCAGCAATAAAACCATAATAAATTGCAGCAAACAACGTTGGCAAGCCAACGAAAATCATGAACCAGCGATTTTTCTTGACCCAATTTACGGCCATCGGGCGGCTCGACGAAGGCAATTCGCTCGTCACAGAAGCAATTTCAGAGTTCATAACACCTGCATCGAACGATGGAACGGCAGGCCTTCCTGCGCTCCAGGCATCGTCTGGCGTGCTAGGGCATGGTTTGCCACAACGCAAGCGCAGCGCTGCAGTGCACACGGCCAATCACGATGATATGCGACGAAACGCACCTGGGGCGTTGGCAGGATGACGCCAAGCCGTTCAACTCTATCAAAATGTTTCGATTTGCCCTGGTCAACGCGGTGACAGGGCGGCACGAACCATGCCCAGAACGCCCTTGCGATTGCGCCTTGGGGCTGCGGCCATCTGCACGCCCAGATACGAGCTTTCATGGATTGCCCCGTCGACAATGGAGCGAGGGCGACGGATATCCAGCTTGCCTAAAGGTTCATCCGAAAACGCCGGTGTATAGTAAACGCAGTTCTCGAAGTAATAATGCGTAACCTGCGACCAGCGCGTTGATCTCGATTCGGTCTGGAGACTTCCACCATGCAACAGGTTTGCCGTCCAGATAAGTGCCTGCCCTTTGCGCGCCAAGAACGGTTCTGGCTGGACATCATGTGCCTGCGCCAACGCGCGCCAAGCGGCCGCAAACGGATCCTGAGCGGAACTCAGGGTTTGGCCAAAGCCTTGGCGCCCCACCAATACGTTATCGACTTTTGGCCAACGATGTGATCCTGGCAGATAGAACAAAGGGCCAGCTTCGGCCGCCACATCCTCCATCGCCAGCCAGACACCGCACATGAATCCTTGCGGCAGGCTGGAAAAATGCACCATGTCGGTGTGCGCTTCCTGCTGCGTCCCCACCGGGAAGTTCAACGTCTGAAAGGGAAACGCCGCTCGGCCATACAGCTTGCCGAGAAGGTCAAGGATCGCAGTGTTACTCGCGATCGCCTTGACATCATCGTCGAACTGCCAGGCGTCCTGGATCCTGCGCTCCCCACACGTTTTGTCGCTATGCGGGTCGAACATGTCCGGTCCATAGCGCGGCCCAAGGTTCTCCTTGATGCGGGCGATCCTGTCGTCCAGCTGGGAATCGGGGAAATCCAGCACGGCATATCCACTTTCAGCCAGACTTTGTGCAATGCGCAATTCCTCCATGCTGAGGTTCAGCGTTTCTGCAAGTCGGCCAAACAGCGGCGATTCCACCAGCGGAATACCGGGCAACGGATTATCCAAGCTTCGTTTTCCTTTCTCATCTGGCGTACCGGCCTGCTTTGATGCACCCGGACGGCGCGACGAGCCCGTTCTGGCACCGCTTCGAGCAGGGTTACACGGCAATCACGAAACGCTCGCTCGCCCGGCTCAAGTGCGGGTGATGGAACGGATCGACCAGCGTGTCAGTGCCCCACCGCCGCTTCAATGCCGCCAGTTCTCCGGCAAACCGTGCCGCGCCGACCGGGTCCTGATCGTTCCCGCGCGACACCGATTCATGGTGTACCAGCGTCGCCCGTGGTTCATAGAACGATTGCCACCCTTTCGCATTGAGACGCAAGCATAAGTCCACATCATTGAAAGCGACGGGAAAGTTGCTTTCGTCGAGCATGCCGACCGCTAGGAAGCGCTCTCGCATCACGACAAGGCAGGCAGCCGTCACGGCCGACGCGAATTGCGGAAGGTTGTGCCGGCAGAAATAGCCGATTTCCTGCGGATGCACGAACCGATGCGCATGGCCGGCCGCCCCGCCCACGCCCATCACCACCCCGGCATGCTGGATACGGCCATCGGGATAGAGCAGGCGCGCGCCGACGGCGCCCACGTCGGGCCGCACGGCAGAGGTGGCCATGATCGCCAGCCAATCGGGATCGAGCACTTCGATGTCGTTGTTGAGCAGGCAGATCAACGTGCCCTTGGCATGCTCAACCACGCGGTTGTTGATCGCGGAATAGTTGAATGGGCCGGGGTGATGCAGCACGCGATGGCGCGCCGGGTCCAGCTGCGCCAGATAGGCCAGCGTTTCGGGATCGTCGCTATCGTTGTCAGCAACGATCACTTCCAGGTCGGGATAATGGGTTCTTGCCAGGCCCTCGATACAGGTACGCAGCAGGTCCACGCGATTGCGCGTGGGAATGATGACCGACATCGACGGCAACTGGGATAGAAGCGTGAGCGGCTGGGCCGGCAAACGGGGGAGAGGTCGCTTCTGGCGGTGGTGCAACACCGCTGCCACGTGCAGCGGTTCTGCCGACGAGCGCGCGATGACGCGGCGGACCAACGCCTCGGGCCAGGCGGGCGCCATGGGCAGCCCTGCAACATCAGTGGCCTTGGCTCGCACGATGCAGGCGCCGGCCAGGAAGTCAAAATGCTCGAACAGCGGCCCATTCCAGGCAGCCTTGAAATGCGGATCGCGGCGTGCGTTTCGCCGGCCCAGTAGATCGTCATCGGCATAGATCACGTCGCGCCCGCCTTGCGCAATGGCGCTGCGATAGGCGGCCATGGCCGAGGGCGCCAGAACGTCCCCAGCCACCATGGGCATCAGCCACGGCTGCTGCTCCCATGCGATCTGGCTTGCAATCGTATCCCATGCAACGCCGTCAATAACGATGTGGCATGCGCCCAGGGATCGCAGGCAAGCCAATGTCCGTTCCAAGCTGGCTGGCTCGGGATTACCGGTGGCATCGACGAGTGCCACGATCAATGGCGCAGTGCGGTCCGGCATGTTGGCCGCCGCGCAGCGATATTCGCTGCGCAGCATCCACAAGCGATATGTGCGTGGCGAGAGGCTGAGCAGCGGCGCGAACTGGCCCCGCGCCCTCACCCGTTTGCCCAGCACGCGCCACTTGGTCGCCGTCAGGAAGGATTTCGGCGCTGCCCGGAAGGCATCGAGATAGACCAGGCAACCTATCGCAAAGCTGCGCAGGCGGAACAGCAGGCCCTTGACCGTTGAGGGACCCAATACTCCGCTCTCGACGGCATGGCGGGCAAGAAGGCGATCAGGCATGCCATGCAGCCCTGAGACGATCGGCCACCATCCGCAACCCGCGAGCCCACCCGCCGCGCCCCTTGCTCACTTGGCGTACCACGCGCCAGAAGTCCTTGGGAATGATGCCGTGGTAATCCAACTCGCGATAGATGCTCCAGAACCGCGCCACGCCCAAGGCGCGAGGCATGTTGAACACCCCGTGATAGCCAAAGGTGCACGCGACATCGCCAGTGCGTTCCGCCGAAAAGCTATCGGCGATGGCCTGCGGCGCAAAACACATGCCTTGTTGCTCCAGCCAGCGCCGATTCACGCGCCCGATGGCAATGTCTTCTGGATGGACAAGCTGGAACTGGGGAGACCGGCACGCAGCCATCAACCGGCGGCTGCGCAACGAAAATCCACCGTTGCCCACATCGTGCCCATCGCGAAACTGCGGCCACGATGCGCCGATGTAATCGTAATCTAAAAAGGCTTGCCGCCAGTGTGCGGCATCGAGAACATGGCCATCCCATTGGATCAGCAGGCAGTGGCTCGTGGCGACATGATCGACCAGGCCGGTGAGAATGAAATCGGAATAGGCCGCAGAAGAGCTGATGGGATCGATCCGAATCACGCGAATCCGCGTGTCACCGGGGTCCACGTCCGCATCGGTAACAAGGAGGCAATCACCGAATGCGATCTGGTCCAGGCTGGCCCGCAAAGCCATCAGCGTGGCCGTGATGTTCACGGAGGTTGCAGCGCACAAGGTAACATTGGGCAAATGCAACACAGATCGATCAATCGGCACGCAAACCTCCGGCAGCAGGGCCGTCGGCCCGGCTTACGCACAGGCGCCGGCCAAGCATGCGGGTCATAACACTCTGATTACGCATCGCAAGGATACAACGCCCGCCGCATATCAGACAGCCTGGGCCAAGGCCGATGCGGTGCACAATCTCGAACAGGGCCTGGCTTCCGCCGGGCATGCGCTCAAGCGCGAGATCGGCGCCGTGATGAACCCGTCAGATCGGCGCGCGCCCCTCGTCAATTCCGTGCCGGACATAGTGCAAGAGCGGGTCTCGTGCATCTCGCGCTACATCGGGATAACGCGCCAGATAGCCTTTGGCGTCAAACAGACCCTGCTCGTTGAGTGCCGCGTTACGCCGGGATTGATCGATCTGAAACGCCAATCCGGCAAACCACCGATTTCGGTCTATGGCAATGGTCATGGCGCCGCGCAGGAAGTCTATTATTCCAAGCTGCTCTTCTGCCCTGGCGTGCGCACGGGTCAGTTCCATTTCCGCGTTGGAAAGCCGGCCGGCCAGGGATCGATTGATCGCGATTTCATGGCTTTGGCTTTCGCAGCGGCTGGCCAATTCCTGATTTGCCGTATTCGCCGCGTGCAGGGCTTCCCTCGCCTGCTCCAGTTCCTCTGCAACCACGGCTATTTGCGACGTGGCGAAGGCGTGAAGCCGGCGCAGTTCACCTGCCGATTCCATCGCCGCTGCGCTGTCCTGACGGGCAGCCTGCAAATGCGTGGTTAGTTCGGCCACCGTCTGCATGGCTTGATCATAGGCCGATCGCTGCTCATCCAGCGCACGCGTTGTCCGTTCGAGATCATTGTGCGAAGCCAAGAGTTCCTCTCGGATCGTCTTGTTTTCCACTTCGACGATGGCAACGCGAGATTCGGCTTGTGTAAGCGTAGCGCGAAGATCGGCCTCGCTTGCGCCAACTATGGCAAGTTGATCCGCAAGCTGAGAGGCATGCTCTGCTGCAGCATCGGATTGACGCGCGCTTGTCTCGGCATCCGCTTGCAGAGTCCGCAAGGCGGACTGTGCGCTGGTCAGAGCGATCACATGCGGTACAAAATTTGCGCCTCCGCAGTTGAACCCATCACGAATCTCGTCGAGCTTTGCATAGTCCGATTGCTGCTCGCCCTCTTGCGCCCAGCGGCAAAGCACGGCGTAAACCTCGCTTGCCCAAGGCAGCAAATCATCCAGCGACGTCTGTACGTGGTGCCGAAACTCGGGAGAAAGGAAATTCTGGGCATCATTCGCAAACGCGATCCTGCTACGCGGCCAGACGATGCCGAAGCCGTCGGCAACCTTGTCTGCCGTTCCCACCGCGTCGGCAAGAAGATCGTCATAATGGGAAAAGACGCGCCGACGCCCCCGGCTGGCGCGCTCCGCTTCCACGACATGCCGTAGCCACAGAAGCTGACCAATCGCAGGATGGATCCCGTCGCGCTTGTGCAGAGAAGCGGAGACTTCGAGGGGGTGGCGCAGCGGTATCAGCGTCAATACGGAAAGCTTTTGAAGCTCCAGCGCCTCATACCAGAAGGGCGCGATACGGCAGATACGCGGATCCTTGAGCACGAACAGCCCGGCGTCGCCATACTCGCTGCGGATGAGGTCCCCGGCAGCCGACAGGTTATGCCGATATGTGCATGATCGCGACCAATCGGAGTGAATTGGAAGCCAATCATTCCAGAAGGATCCCGCCTCGGAAAGAAGCCTGTCGTTGAATGCGCAAATCGCATCCGACTCCCAATGCCCCGCCGGATTGGTTGGGTTTGCCGGCATGAGAGTGCTTGGCAGGGTGCATCCGAGGAAATTCAAGAAGCGTGTAATCGCGCTGCTTCCAGAGCGGTGCATGCCGAGCACCAGAACGGCATGACGCAAGCCTGAATGAGAATCGCTGGCACGGTGCCTTGCTGAACCTGTTACACCGGCCTGGGGCAAATCGCTGCCTACCGCGACGTCATTCATTCTCGGGTCCTCATCCAACACCAGTGCGGAACTGTTTTTCATCGCAAACCGGTATATAGAGTCATGAAAATTTAATCGCGCCGAGATTTGTGGAATTTGTCCACGCCGCCTAGGCACGTCACCCCGGCAGAGCAACCGTCAGCGAAGATAATCCGAGGTGAAGCAAGACATGGCTGCTTTCAGCCATCCGGCGATTTTTGAGCAACCCTGGCCGGGACGATCCCTGACACATGTGCTGGTGCGGTCGAGAAGACTCGAACTTCCACGGGCTTTCGCCCACAACGACCTCAACGTTGCGCGTCTACCAATTCCGCCACGACCGCATATCGCATCCGGGGTGGCGGTGAGCCAGATCCCGTCGGGGTAGGAGCGCGCCCCTAGCAGGCGATGCGGGGGCCTGCAACAGGGCTGCGCACTTTTTTATCCCCAGTCCGTTCTATTCGGGCTTCCACCCGATTTCGGCGGACCGGGCGCTCTTGGGAACGTCGGTCACCGCTTCGTTGATCGTCACGCTTTCGCCCGGGCGCAGCTTGTCCTTGGGCGGGGCGACATCCCAGGTATAGACGATGCGGTTCTGGGCATCGCGCAGCACGATCAGGATCGGCGGCACTTCGCGCAGGTCCTTGCCCACGTTGGTCACCGTGCCGCTCGCCCCGAAATAGGCGGTGCCGTTGGGCAATGTGCGGCGGTCCTGCCTGGCCGGCGGGAACGAGAGCACCAGATCGGGCCGCCCGTTGCCGAACGTCGGGCGGCTGACGGGCAGCCAATCGGGCAGGCCCAGCCACGAAACCAGGGCAATCATCGCCGCGACGGCCAGGGCGAATGTCACGCCCGCGGCCGTCCACAGCCGGGCCGGGTTGCGGCGTGGGCGGAACGGGGGCTGGTGTTCGAAGCTGGAAACGGCCGGGCCATATTCAGGCGGCGGCGCACTGGGCCGCGGCGGTTCGGCCCGCGGGGCAGGCACGGGCGGCACAGGCTCGGCCACGGCGGCAGACGCCGGCTCTGCTGCAGGCGCAGGCGCAGGTGCCGGCTCGGGGGCTGGCGCTGGCTTAGGGGCTGGCGCTGCGGCACCTTCGGGCGATGGGCGTTCCGGCAGTTCCGGCCCCGCCTGGAACCAGCTATGCCGGCACTTGGCGCAGCGCACGGTTCGGCCGTCCACACCGATCGCACTGTCGGGAACGACATATCGCGTCGCGCAGGCGGGACAGGCGATGATCATGCCACGGTCTAAGCATGCCGAGAGGGGCTGAAACAATAGGCTCGATCAACGCAAATCGCTCACGCGCCCTTTTTTCCACATGCATTGACGCGTATGGGGACGCTTATAGTCCATATTGCCAATCGGCCGGCAGCGGGACATTGCAAAACCACGCCTGCGCCGACATGGTGCACAGCCATGGCGAACGACCAACCACGCGAACGGGGCCTGACCTTTCTGCCATGAACCAACCCGCTGCCGAGATTGTCCAGTTCGACAATGTCGGGCTGCGGTATGGCGCCGGCCGCGAAGTGCTGGCCGATGTCTCGTTCACGCTCTATCCCGGCTGCTTCTATTTCCTCACCGGCGCCAGCGGCGCAGGCAAGACCAGCCTGCTCAAGCTGCTCTATTTGGCGCAGCGCCCCTCGCGCGGGCTGATCCGCATGTTCGGCACCGATGCCATCACTCTCCCGCGCGAGCGCTTGCCCGGCTTTCGCCGCCGCATCGGCGTGGTGTTCCAGGATTTCCGCCTGGTGCCGCACCTTTCGGCGTGGGACAACGTGGCCCTGCCGCTGCGCGTGGCCGGGCAAAGCGAGAAGGATATCGCCAAGCCGGTTTCCGACATGCTCGAATGGGTCGGCCTGGGTGACCGGTTCCACGCCCGCCCCGCCACGCTTTCGGGCGGGGAGCAGCAGCGCGTGGCGATCGCCCGCGCCGTGATTGCCCGGCCCGACGTGCTCGTGGCCGACGAACCGACCGGCAACGTCGATCCCGACATGGCGATCAAGCTCTTGCGCCTGTTCGAAAGCCTCAACCGCCTGGGCACGACTGTCGTCGTCGCGACCCACGATCTCCACCTGATCCGCAAGGTGCCCGATTCGCTGATCATGCGGCTGGACAAGGGCAAGCTGGCCGATCCCACCGGCGCACTCCGCTATCCGCCACGCCGCCGTGTCGACAGGGCCGCCGACGATGCCGATGGGCCGCTGGGCGGTGGGCCGATCGGCGAAAGCCGTCTGCCGTGAAGCGGCTGATGAGCGCCCTGCCCGGCACGCTGCGTGCACTTGGCGGCGAAGGCGAATCCCGCCTCCTGCCCGAAGCGCGGCTTTCGGGCCCGATGCCCTGGGTCATCGCCATCATGATCGCGCTGACCGTCGTGGCCGCCGCCAGCGCGCTGGCCCTGCGCCACGCCGCGCAAGCCGCCAGTGCCGATCTGGAAGGCGGTGTGACAGTGCAGATCGTCTCGGCCGCCCCGGCCCAGCGCCAGCGGGAGGCCCAGGCCGCGCTGGCAGCGCTCGTGGGTGCAGCGGGCGTGGTCAGCGCCACCGCCGTGCCGCAAGACCAGCTCGATACGCTGGTGGAACCCTGGCTGGGCACCCACGCGGGCGACGATCTGGACGACCTGCCGATCCCCGCCCTGATCGATGTGCGCCTGGGCGAACCCGCCACACCCGGCCGCCTGGAAACCCTGCGCAAGCTGCTTGCCGCCAAGTCGCCTTCGGCCCGCGTCGATGCGCAATCAAGCTGGCTGGCCCCTGTGTTCAACGCGATCGGTGCCTTGCAGTGGGCCGCCGGCGGCCTGATCGCGCTGTTCGCCTTTGCCACCGTTTCGGCCGTGCTGCTCGCATCGCGCAATGCGCTGGGCACCCACCGCGAGACGATCGAGATCGTCCATATGCTGGGCGCCACCGACGTGCAGATCGCGCGCGTGTTCCAGCGCTCGATGGCCACCGATGCGGCGATGGGCGGCCTGGTCGGGCTGTTGGCCGGGATCGTGACCGTGCTGGGCCTGGGCCGGCAATTTTCCGCCTTGGGATCGGGCATGGTGGCGCAGGGGTCGCTCGGCTGGGTGGACTGGGTTGCGCTGGCCGGCATTCCTGTCGCAGGCGTGCTGCTGGTGATGCTGACAGCCCGTATTACCGTGCTGGCGGCACTGCGGCGCATGGTATGATGGGGCTATCGTGACAAAGAACCCCGCCTCATGAGAAAGCCGAATGGCCTCTTCCGCCGCCTCGCCTCCGCGCTGATCCTGCTGTGGGTGCTCGGCTTCCTGTGGTTCGCCTGGTTCCTGCCCCAGCCGGCGAGCGAAGCGGCACGCACCGATGGCATCGTCGTATTGACCGGTGGCGGCGGCCGCATCCCCCGCGCGCTGGCGATGCTCGATGCCGGCAAGGCCAAGGTCATGCTGGTCAGCGGGGTGGACCGCCAAGTGCGCCCGGGCGAATTTGCCGCCGAGTACAAGGTCGATGCAGCGCAACTCGATTGCTGCATCACGCTGGGCTTCGATTCGGTCGATACCCGCTCCAATGCGCGCGAAGCCTCTGCCTGGATCGCCCGGCACAACATCCGCTCGATCCGGCTGGTCACCACAGACTGGCACATGCGCCGCGCGACATTCGACTTGTGGGTCGTGGCGCCCAAGGGGCTGGTGATCGTGCGCGATGCCGTGCCTTCGCGGCCCAGCCTGAAAATCCTGTTCCTGGAATACAACAAGCTGCTGGCCCGCATGGTGGCCTGGCTGACGGGATGGTGAGAATATCGTGGACGAACGCTCTCCGACCCTGCCCGAAATCGTGCGCAGTCTAGCATTCTATGTCCTGTTCTATGGCTTTACCGTAGGCCTGCTTTCGGCCCTAGCTGTCGTGCTGCTGCTGGCCCCGCGCGGTGTCTTTGCCATGGTCCAGGCCTGGACGGCCACGCACCGCGCGCTCGTGCGCCATGTCCTGGGCATCAAGGTGGAAGTGGTCGGCACCCCGCCGCGCGGCGCGGTATTCTATGCGCTGCGGCATGAAAGCTTTTTCGAGGCGATCGATCTGCCCCAGGTGCTTCACCGGCCGTGCATCTTTGCCAAGATGGAGCTGATGCGCATTCCGGTCTGGGGCCGCGCCGGCTGGGCCTATGGCCTGATCGGGGTGGAGCGCGAGGCCGGCGCCAAGACCTTGCGCACCATGTTGAGCCATGCCCGCGCGCGCATTGCCGAAGGGCGCCCGCTGGTGATCTTTCCCGAAGGAACGCGCGTGCCGGTGGGAGAGCGCTATCCGCTGCAATCCGGCTTTGCCGGGATCTACAAGCTGCTCTCGCTGCCGGTCGTGCCCGTCGCGGTCCACAGCGGCGCGCTCTATCACCGCAGGTGGAAGCGGCGCGGCACGATCCGCTATGTGATCGGGCAAACCATCCCTGCCGGCCTCCCGCGTGAGGAGATCGAGGCCCGCGTGGTCGAGGCGATCACGGCGCCTACGCCATGACCGAACCGGGCAGCGAAGCCGACACGCGCTCGCTGCTGGCGAAGCTGGGGCCGGGCCTCGTCACCGGCGCGGCAGACGATGATCCCAGCGGCATCGGCACCTACAGCCAGGTGGGCGCGCAGTTTGGCCATGCGCTGACGTGGACCATGCTGTTCAGCTATCCGCTGATGGCCGCGATCCAGGCGATCTGCGCGCGGATCGGCGCCACCACCGGGCGCGGCATTGCCGACAACGTGCGCCGACACTACCCGCGCTGGCTGCTGCCTGGCGTGATCGGCCTGCTGGTGGTGGCCAACGTGATCAACCTGGGGGCAGACCTGGGCGCCATGGCCGCTGCGCTGCACCTGCTGCTGCCCGGCCCGGTGCTGCTCTACACGCTCGCCTTTGCGCTGGTGAGCGTGGCAGCCGAAGTGTTCGTGCCTTATGCCCGCTATGCCGGGCTGCTCAAATGGACGACGCTATCGCTGTTTGCCTATATCGCGGTGCTGATCGTCACGCCGCTCGACTGGGGCGATGCGCTCTATCACATCGTGGTGCCCACGCTGCGGTTCGATCATGCGTTCATCTCCGGGCTGGTTGCCCTGCTGGGCACCACGATCAGCCCTTACCTGTTCTTCTGGCAGGCTGGGCAGGAAGTGGAAGAGCAGCGCCGGCGCGGTTCGCGGCCGTTGCACGATGCGCCTCGCCGCGCCGGGCCGGAACTGCGCCGCATCCGCACCGATACCTTGGTGGGCATGGGCTTTTCCAACTTCACCGCGCTGGCGATCATCATCGCCACGGCTGCCACGCTCAACGCCCACGGCATCACCGAGATCACCTCGGCCGACCAGGCGGCGATGGCCCTGCGCCCCTTTGCCGGAGAGTTTGCCTTTGCCTTGTTTGCACTGGGCATCATCGGCACCGGCCTGCTGGCCGTGCCGGTCCTGGCCGGATCGGCTGCCTATGCCCTGAGCGAGGCCCTGCGCTGGAAGGAAGGGCTCGATCGCTCTCCGCAGGACGCGCGCGCCTTCTACCTGGCGATCGCGCTGGCCACGTTTGCGGGTTTGGGCATCAACCTGCTAGGCATCAACCCGATGCGCGCGCTCTATTGGACCGCGGTGATCAACGGCTTGCTGGCCCCGCCGCTGATGGTGGTGACAATGCTGATCGCCCGCAATCCGCGCGCGATGGGCCATCTGGTTATCCCGCTCCCGCTGGCCGCCCTGGGCTGGCTGGCCACGGCAGCGATGACGGCCGTGGCCGTGCTGTTCCTGTTCGCATGACACCGCCGCGCATCCTCTCCATCGCCGGTTCGGATTCGGGCGGTGGCGCGGGTATCCAGGCCGATATCAAGACGATCACGATGCTCGGCGGCTTTGCCATGACCGCGATCTGTGCGCTTACCGCGCAGAACACCCTGGGCGTGCGTGCCGTGCAGGCGGCAGAGCCGGCGATGGTTGCCGCGCAGATCGATGCCTGCCTGGAGGATATCGGCGTCGACGCGATCAAGATCGGCATGCTCGGCTCGCCCGCCATCGCCGCCGTGGTGGCCGACTGCCTGGAGCGGCTGGACGTGCCGGTCGTGTTCGATCCGGTGATGATCGCCACCAGCGGCGCGGCGCTGGCGGATGCAGAGACGATTGCCGCGTTCGAGCGGCTGATGGCGCTCGCCACGCTCACTACCCCCAACGTGCCCGAACTGGCCGCGCTGGGCGGGGATGCAGCCATGGCCGCGCGCGGCGTGGCCTATCTGGCCAAGGGCGGCGATGCCGATAGGCCGGTGGTGGAAGATCGCCTGGTCATGCCCGGCGCGCCGGCGCGGCTGTGGCAGTCTCCGCGCATCGTCACCCGGCACAGCCACGGCACCGGCTGCACGCTGTCGAGCGCGATCGCAACGGAACTGGGGCGCGGCGCGTCTCTCGAACAGGCCATCGAACGCGGCCGCGCATTCGTGCGCGCTGCCCTGCTGGCCGCGCCTGGATTTGGTGCCGGGCACGGCCCGATGGGGCATCACGCGATCAGGGAGTAAGCCCTACTCCGTCCCGCAATCCAGGTCGTAGAACTTGACCACCTCGGCCCAGGCTTCCTGCGCGGTTTCCACCGGCTTGAACAAGTCGAGATCTTCGAAATTGATCACCCCTTCCTCGGCAATGGCACGGAAGTTGATCACCTTGTTCCAATAGTCGCCGCCGAACAGCAGCACGGGAATGGGCTTCATCTTGCCGGTCTGGATCAGGGTGAGCAATTCGAAGAACTCGTCGAACGTGCCGAACCCGCCCGGAAACACCGCCACGGCCCGCGCGCGCATCAGGAAGTGCATCTTGCGCAGCGCGAAATAGTGGAACTGGAACGAAAGATGCGGCGTCACATAAGGATTGGGCGCCTGTTCGTGCGGCAGCACGATATTGAGGCCGACCGAATCCGCGCCCACGTCCATGGCGCCGCGGTTGGCTGCTTCCATGATCGAGGGGCCACCGCCCGAGCAGACGACGAACTGGCGCTTGCCTTCTTCCACCACGCCGCAGGTGGAGGCATAGCGCGCGAGCTTGCGCGCTTCCTCGTAATACTTGGACTTGGCAACCAGGCGCTCGATCACGGCCTTGCGTTCGGGCGTGGTGGCGGTGGCGAGCGCCGCCTCGGCCGCTTCGGGTGCGGGAATGCGGGCAGAGCCGTAGATCACCAGGGTAGAGCCGATATCGGCTTCCTCCAGCAGCATTTCGGCCTTGAGCAGTTCCAGCTGAAAGCGCACCGGGCGCAGTTCCTCGCGCAGGAGGAAATCGGTGTCGCCAAAGGCCAGGCGATAGGCCGGGTCCTGTTGCTGCGGGGTGGTTTTGGGGTGGCTCTGGGCGAACCCGGCTTCCTGCTCGGCCTTGTAGAACTTGCGGTTGACGAGCTGGCGATTGATTTCTTCTTCGGTCATTGGCCGAAAGGTGGGCTTGCCGGCACCGCTTGGCAAGCCCATCCGTGTTTGTTTCAAGTGTTACGTTAGCGCACTGACAAGCATCTGCAGCGCAGCGCCGAAGTATTCCTGCGCCAGCCCCAGCGGCGGGCGGGTGCCGATCAGCTTGGCGGCAATCGCCGCGCCGCCGTTGGAGATGGCATAAGGCGAGCGTTCGCCGGTGTTGAGGTCGATCCACGCCGGAATCGGCTGCCCCTGCGCCAGGCATTGCCGCCAGAAATTGGCTACCGGCTGGGCCAGGCTCGCGCGGTTTCCGGCCATGGCATAAAGCGGCACGCGGATTGCATCGAAGCCAAAGCGCGGATCGTGCCCAGGGGCCAGCGCATATTGGCCCGGCCCGCTCACTTCCACCCAGTCGGCCGGCAACCCATACTGGCCAAAGCGCGCGCCGCTGACGATCGTGGTCGCGTCATCGGCCAGGGCCTGCCACTGACTGGGCCCATCCCACTGGGCAAAGCTGCGGAACGCGGGCCAGATGAAATAGGACGGGTTCACGATCACGCGCCCGTTCTGCTGGAACCCTTCAAGTCCGGGCAGCAGCAGCTTCATGCCGAAGCGGTCGATCACCAGCCGCTGGCGGATGGCGGCGCGGATCGCCGCAGAGCGCGTGCGCCATTCGGCCACGCCCCAGCGCTGTGCCGCGCGCTGCAGCGCCCAGGCGATCAGGATGTCGCCATCGGTGGCATTGTTGCGATCGGGCACGTGATCGGGGCTCGATGGATCGTATTTCCATGCGTGCAGCGCCACATCGCTGCGAAGCAAGGTGTCGTCCGTCCAGCCCGCGATCAGTTCGAACGCGCTGCGGTCGCCGGCGGCCAGCGCCAGCACCAGGCCATAGCTCTGGCCCTCGCTGTGGCTGATCCCGCCGTTCTGCGGATCGACGATGCGGCCCGACGGATCGAGGAACCGCGCCTTGAACGTTTCCCAATCGCCGGTGTCTACCATGGCCTTGCTCTGCCGGCCCGGCGCGCAAGCGGCGGTGAGTGCCACCAGCAATCCGAACCCGAACCCGCGCCGGTCGATCCTGTCGCCGGCACCCACACCATCGTCCTTAGCGGCCATGCCGAACTTCAAGCGTATGCCCTTTCCATTCCGCCGTGGTCGCAAGCGCGTGGCTGCTGCCCATCATGCGGAACCAACTGTCGTATGTGCCTTCCATCAAGGGCGGCAAAAGCGCCTTCCACGGATCGGCAATCTCGGCCTCGGTTTCGGGATAGATCCCGTTCTGGCGCACCACGATGGCACTGTCTTCCACCGTCACCACAGCGCTGCCCCAACCCAAGGTAGCCCACAGCGCATTAATGCGGGCTGTCATCGTGCCCAGATCCTCCACATCGTCGAGCGGGACAAACTCCGCGATGCGCTTGCCCACGGCCACGTAGAACCCGTGGCTCTGGTCTTCGGTGGCGGCGCTGCCCAGTTCGCGGGCGATCATCGCCACCAGGAAACTGGCTCCGGCGGGCGGTGTGGCTCGGAACGCGCTCGACACGCGCGGTGTCTTCGGGTCCTCAAACATCACTTGGTTGCTCCTAGACTCTGGCGGATGCCGATGCTCGAACGAAGCTCGTCATAGCTGCCAAAAGTGTTGTAGCTGGCCTCGCCCCCGATGCGGGTGGACGGGCTGACCTGGTAATAGAGCGAGCCTTCGGCCGAGAGCGCAAAGCCGGTCTTGCTCAAGCTGTCATAACGCGAACGCACGTCGCTATCCTGCGTCTTGAGTGCATCGAGCTGCGCCTGCCGGACTGCATCGGTAGGATAGAGCCCCACTTCGTCCTGGTTGTAGCTCTGATAGCCGGGCGTCACCGCCGCGCGCACGCTCAGGCGGTCGTTGTCCAGGGCATAGCGCACCGGGAAGCTGACCGAGAGGAAGCTTTGTGGGCTGAAATAGCCGCCGTGGCCATAAGTGAAGTAGTTCTGCGGGTTCTTGTAGGACTGGTAGTTGACGTTGATCCCGCTGGTGATCGACGAATGCTCGCTGCGATAGACGCGCAGATAGCCGCCGGCATTGGCCTCGACGCCGCGGTTTTCCGCAACGTTCGTGCCCGAATAGCGGTTGAACGCCACCGTGCCATAGGCGCCGCTGCCGTTGCGATCGACCGACAGGCCGCCGCCCGCGCCCAGCCGCATGACCTGGCCCCAGGTTTGCCCCGTGACCGGATCGCGCGTGCCGGAATAGGAAATGACGCTGTCGGTCACCGGGCGGCGCTCCACCCAGGCCTGCAATTGCGTGCCATTGCCCAGCCCCGGCGTGACACCGGCATGGAACTGCACTTGCGTCTGCCCCATGCCGACCGGCGTGGTGCCGACATCGGCCTGCACCAGCTTGCTGTCATAGCCCACGCTCAGCGCCACGCCCGAACGGTGCTGCGTATCGGCCTGGACCAGCGCAGAGGCCTTTTGCGCAACGATGGCCTGTGCCTCGATCGTGGCATTGGTGCCAAACCGGGCGAGGCCCGAGCCGGTCGGCCGGCCCGAATCGATCACCACCGCTTCGGCACGCGCGCGCACCCGGCCGCCTGCCAGGCCCGTGGAAATCTCGGCCGAACCGCGCAGGTCGCTCAATTGCGACAGGCCCGTTTCGCCCTTGCGCTCGCGATACGAGGTGGCGAGGTCCACGCGCGGGCCGCTTTCGCGGGTCAGCTGGGCAATATCGCCCGAAATCTTGGCCATGACCGGGTCAACCGACCCGCCCCCGGCCAGGGGCGCTGTTGCATCGCCGAACGGAGAGGCGGCCTGCGGCTGCGGCACCGCACCGAACGGCCCACCGCCAAAAGCGGGCGCCGGCAGCGCGCCACCGGCGGCATAGCCGGGCTGGGGCGCATAGGCGTTGGGCGCCGCATAGCCCGTGGGCGCGGCATAGCCGCCGCCTGCCCCGCCATCCATCACCGATTGAACCGGCCCGCCCTGCCCCATCGGCGCGCCATAGCCGCCCTGTGCGGGCGAGCCACCAAAGCCGGGTGCCGCATAGCTGGCCGGTGCAGCATAAGCCCCGCCCCCAAACGCTGGTGCGGGCGCAAAGCCGCCGCTGCCCATCGGCACCATCTGCGCGGTCGGCAGGCGCGTGCCGCCACCCAGCGCAAAGGGATTGATCGCCGGTTGCGCCTGCATGGCCGGCTGGTCGCGGAACGGGTTGCCACTGGCCATGCCCATCGGATCGGCGGCAAAGGGATTGCCGCCAAAGGCATCGATGCCGTTGCTGCCGCTTTGCCGCGCATAGAGCGCACGCGCCTCTTTCAGCAGGCGCACCGCCGCGCCGCGATCGCCGCGCGCCTGGGCCACCTGGGCGAGCGTGAGGCGCACCTGGTAATCCTGCGGGAACGCTTGCAGCGCGCGGTTTGCGGCGCTTTCGGACAAGTCCTTGTCTCCCGCTGCCTGCGCGGTCTGGGCCAGGCCCAGCAGCGCATCACGGTTGCGCCCATCGCGCGTCAGCACGATCTGGAACGTTTGTGCCGCGCGGGCAGACATGCCGCCCGATTGATAGAGCCGCGCCAGCGCCGCCAGGAGTTCCAGGCTATCGGGCGCAGCGCCCCACGCGCCGCGCAGCACGTCGAACGCCTGGGCATATTGTCCGTTCAGGCGCAGGCGATCGGCCGAACCGACGGCAAGGCCGGCCGACATGCGCGCCAGGGTGCGCTGCCCTTCGGGGGAGGTATTGCCCAGCGCCGCCGCCTTTTGCAGCGCGGCGCGGGCCAGATCGTCGCGCCCGGTCTTGGCCAACACGCGCACGACCGAATCATAGCCTTCGAGATCGGCGATATCGCCGCTCATCGCCTGCTGCGCAAACTGCCCGGCGCCCACGCCGTCGCCCAGGTCGTACAGCGCGCTGGCGATCGCGGCACGGCGCGCGGCCGGCAGGGTCTTGATCGCGCCAAGCTGGCGCAACGCGGCAATCGCCTGGTCGCGCTGGCCACCGGCCGCCATGGCCTTGGCCCGCTCGATCGCGCTGTCGGTCTTCACCCCCAGGGCAAAGTTGCGCATCGCCGGGGTGCGCTGCGTTTCGGGAATGCGGTCGATCAGGGCTTCGGCAGCGGCATTGCGATTGAGATCGGCATCGATCAGTGCAGCGGCATAGAGCGCGTCGGGATCGCTCGCCTGCGTCAAAGTGCCGATCAGCGATTCGGCCTCGATGCTGCGCCCATGGCGGATCAGGAACCGCGCGAATTCATAGCGGATCCACGGATCGCTCTGGTCGAGCATCAGCCCGCCCTGGAATTCCTGCTCGGCGGTGAGGTCGTCGCCCCGCGCCACGGCAGCGAGCGCACGGCCCCGTGCAGCGCGGCTTTGCAGGCGTTGGTCGGTCTGCGCCCCGCCCTGTTCGGCAGCCTGGCGATAGAAATCGGCCGCGTCGGCAAAGCGGCCCTGGCGTTCATAGATATCGGCGAGCAGTTCGAGCGCGGGGCCGGGCTGGGCAAAGCCCGAACGCGCCAGCGCCTCGGCCGTGGCCTGGGCCTGGTCGGTCTGGCCGCGCGCCAGCAGATTGCGTGCCTCGTCCATCCCGGCATAGAACCGCGCAGCCGAAAGCGCCTGAGACCAGCGATCGGGATTAGGCTGGCGCGAGGCCTGTTCGAGCAAGTCGCGCGCTTCGGCAAAGCGGCTCTGGCGCAGGCGCACGATGCCAAGGCCACCCAGCGCGTCGCCATCGTTGCGGTTAACGCTCAGGGCCTTCTGGAAACGGCCGGCGGCCGCATCCAGGTTGTTGTCGTCCAGCGCATCGAAACCGGCCATGCGCTGCTTGCCGGCCGTATCGGCCGCGCGCTGGCGCGGGCTGGCCGCAGGGGCGGGCGGCGGGGCCTGCTCTGCCACCTGTGCCGGGCGCGGGCGGGATTGAGGCCGCGGTTGCGGCGCGGGCGCACTGCGCGCCACGGCCGGGCGCGGTGCAGGCTTGGCCACCGGTTTGGGCTGGGCCTTGGGCGCTGCGGCCGCGGCCTTGGCCGGCGCCGCCGGTGCCCCGCCCTGCAGCGCGCGGCGCGCTTCGGCATTGCCCGGATCGAGCGCCAGCGCGCGGCGCAGCGCCTGTTCCGCCAGGTCTTGCCGCCCCTTGCCTTTCCAATAGATCCCTTGCGCGATCAGCGCCTTGACGCCGGGCACTTCGGCAAAGGCCACTTGCGGCACCACCAGCGGCGCGGTCGAGGCCAAAAGGGCAACAAGGGCAACACGGTGGGAAGTGTGCGGCGCGGACATCTCATTCATCCTTTGCACCCAGGCGCAGACGGGCTTGGCGGCGGAAATAGGCATAGGCCGGGCCGGTAAGCCCCAGGGCCAGAATGAGCGTGCCGAACGCCATCAGCAAGGGGCGCTGGCTGAACCAGAACGCCACCTTCATCCAGATCGGCAAACTGCCGACCCAGTAGGTGGAGCCGATGGCAAAGCTGGACATGCCATCGCCCGTCGTCACCGACAGGTCGCCCTGGATCTGGGCGTTGATCTTGGCATCGGCCATGCCATCGACCAGATCGGGCAAGTCGGCGGCATCATCGGCCACCAGCGCCACGACCGTGCGATCGGATGCATAGGGAGACTGGAAGCTGACGATCCCGGCAAAGCCACGCGCGGCGTGGATCATCGGATCGACATCGGCTTCGTTGGTCAGACCGCGATCGGAAAACAGCGCGCTGACATATTGCAGCGGGCTCTTTTCGGTCACTTTCAGGCTGTGCCCGTCCCAGCGCAGCGGCGCGTTGGCAAAGACCTGGCCCGCCCCGGCAATCGCCGAACTGCCGATCACCAGGATGTCCTGGCTCGACAGGCGATCGGGATCGATCCCCTCGGCCACGGTCACGCCGGTGGGCGCAATGCCGGTGCTGTCGCCAAAGCGGCCCATCAGGTTGAGATAGGCCTGCACCGATGCCGGCGTGGGATTGCGGCTCATCAGCACGGTCGTTTCGCCCAGGTCCGGGCGAATCGTGAACGGATAACCCGAGCCGGCAAACGTGGCGAGGTCGGGCATTTCGAGCGCGTGATAGGCGTGGCTCAAGTCGATCGTGGAGGCCGGATCGATCGCCACGCGCACGTTTTCGGGCAGTGTGCCGGTGCAGCGCTGCTTGTCGGCCAGGATCAGGTTGTAATCGAAGACCAGGTCGTTCTGGCCGAACAGGTTGTAGCGCGGCAGCGTGAGGCTGGCCGAACCGTCGAAGCTCTTTGCGCCTTTCGATCCGAACCAGTCGCTCCACCAGCTTCCCGCCAGCGGCAGGGTCTTGAGGAACTGGCTGTTGATCGAGATATCGAGGCGCGAGGCCTTGCGATCCATCCACTTGGCCAGCGGATAGCGATACGTCAGGTTGAGCGTGCCGCCCTGGCGTGGCCAGAAGAACAAGTCGGGCGCCACGCGAAAACGCGCGGTCAGCGGGCCGGGCGGCAGGCCCATGCCCTGGAGCGCATAGGGCTCCATGATCTCGCCCAGCTTGACGGCGTGATCGGTGGTGATCCAGCGGGGTGCGCCATAGCGCGGATAGCTGGGCACGCGGGCGCCATCGAAACTCATGCGCGGGCCGCCGAACACGCCCCGGCCCGATGAAACGGCCGCTGCGGCAATCCGCAGTTCGCCATCGTCACGGCCCATGATCACCAGCACCGTACCGAACGGATCGCGCGGGTTGCGCACCACCGCCGCGCCCGGACCGTTCACCACGATATCGAGCCCGGGCAGGTTCTGGCCGGACTTGAGGAACGCGATCACGTTGCCCATCGGCATCTGGCCATAGAGCGGCTGGAACGAAAAGCCACGATAGCTGGCCATGCTGCCCAGCCAGCCAGCCATGGCCCCGGCCGCTTCCAACTCGCCCTTGTGGGGCTGGCCGGCAAACAGGAACGGCATCTTGAGCGTGGTGTTGAGCGCGCGATCGAAGAACGGGCCAGGCAGGCGCGAAAGATCGGGCACGTTGGGCAAGGCCTGGGTGGTAAGGTCCAGCCACGAACGCGTGTTGCTGATATTGGCCCAGAGCACGGAATTGAACGGGTCTTCGCAATCGCGGGCATAGTGCCCGATCAGCCGCAGGTTGAGCTGGTTGTCCCCGGGCAGGAACAGCGCCGGATTGATCGGCAGGGTCAGGACCTGGCCACCTGAATCCTGCGGGCGCAGCGCCAGGGTCTGCACCACTTCACCGTTCACCAGCACGACGAGTTGCGAAAGATCGCCGAGCATGGCCGGCGACCAGGCCAGTTGCAGCGTGATCGCCGCATCGGTCACCACCTGGTTCTTGCGCACCCCGAACGGAATGGAGATTTCGCCGCGCGTCCCCTGGAGACGCACGGCGTTCTTGATGCGCAGGTCCTTGAACGTCAGCCGCTCTCGCACCACGCCCCCGCCCGTGGGCGCCGGGGCCGCAGCAGCGGCGGCCGGTGCGGCGCGCGCCTCTTGCGGGGCGAGCAGCGAACCGGCCAGTGGCAGCGCCAGCAGCATGGCCGCCGCAGCGGCCAGCCCGGCGCGCTTCTTGCGCTTTTCCTCCTTGGCCGCAGCGCGTGCCTGATCCTTGGCGGCTTCCTCTGCAGCGCGGGCGGCAGCCTTGGCCGCTTCGGCGGCGCGGCGCTGGTCTTCCTTGGCGGCCTTGCGTTCGGCGCGGTTGAGCATCAGCATGCGCTTGATCGTCAAGACATCGACCAACAGAATATCCCTCAGCGAACGCAAGCCGGGTACGATCTCCGGCGGCGCCGCGCGCTGCCAGGCGTCCGCCCGTCCCATAACGGCACGAACAAGCCTGCGCTGCCCCAATGTGTCAAGCGGCTGATAGCGAACAAACGCACGGCCGCGCGTGCGGCGCACGGTTTCCACCGGCACGGCCAGCCGATCGTCACCCATGGCGAGCACGATATCGGTGACCACCGCATCGCCCACCGGCAGCTCCGCCGGCAGTTCGATCGCGGCCCCGCCCATCGAGATATCGATCGTGGTTCCATCGACCACATGGCCCGAGGAAAAGTGAACGGCCACGGGCAATTGGGCGTTCACACGGATCGTCTGGCGAGCCTGGCGCGTTTCGCGCGCCACCGAAACGGCAGCCGTCAGGATGGTCAGGCTGAACAGCGCCCAGGCCACGTTCAGCGCCAGGGTATCGAGTTGCACGTTGAACAGGTGCTGGAAGAACACCCGCTTGACGACCGCCAGCGCAATGCCGAACACGATCGCGCCCATGCAGATCAGGTGCGGCTTGACGATCGCCCAGTCGAAGAACGTGCGGTCGAGCAGGTCGCCCTTGTCCGTCACGTTGAACTTGCCCTTGCGCGGGTTGAACCAGGTCATGACGGTGGGCGCAACCAGGTGGAACGCCAGGATCGTTTCATAGACCTCGCCCCAGAACGGGCGGCGTTCGCCAGCCTGCGAGCGTTCGGCGGTAACCTGCGAGCAGAACAGATGCGGCGCGGCATAGGCAAAGATCAGCGAGGCGGACGCCGCGATGATGTTCTGGCCGAAGATCAGATAGGCGAGCGGGCTGGTCAAGAAGCAGATGCGCGGCAGCGGAAACTGGAAGTGCAGCATCGCATTGAGATAGCACAGGCGCTGCTGCCACTTGAGGCCGGGGCCGGCGAGCGGGTTCTCGATGCGCAGGATCTGCGTCATCCCGCGCGCCCAGCGGATGCGCTGGCCGATGTGCAGCACCAGGCGCTCGGTTGCCAGGCCGGCCGAAAGCCGCGCGCTGATATAGGCGGTGGACCAGCCGGTGCGCTGCAGCTTCAAGGCGGTGTGCGCGTCCTCGGTCACCGTCTCGCCGGCAAAGCCATTGGTTTCCATCAGCGCCTCGCGGCGGATCACCGCGCAGCTGCCGCAGAAGAACGTGGCGTTCCACAAGTCGTTGCCGCCCTGGACGGGGCCATAGAACAGGTCGCCCTCTCCCGGCATGTCCTTGGCCGTGGCCAGGTTGCGCTGCACGGGATCGGGGGAATAGAAGAAGTGCGGCGTCTGCATCAGCGCCAGCTTCCGCTCCTTCTGGAAATAGGCGACCGTGAGTTGCAGGAAGGCGCGCGTGGGCACGTGGTCGCAATCGAAGATCGCGATCAGCTCGCCCTCGGTCTTCTTCATCGCGGCGTTGAGATTGCCGGCCTTGGCGTGCAGGTTGTTGTCGCGCGTGATGTAGCCGCAGCCGGCCTCGCGGGCAAAGGCGCGGAATTCGGGGCGGCGACCATCGTCCAGGATGAAGACCTTGAAGCGGTCCTGCGGGTAATCCATGTCCATCGCGGCAAACACGGTGTTGCGCACGATATCCAGGCTCTCGTTATAGGTGGGCACATAGACGTCCACCGTCGGCCAGGTATCGGGTTCACCCTCGATTTCGGCCACCGGGCGTTCGAGCGGCCAGGTCGTCTGCAGGAAACCCAGGATCAGCAGCACCCAGGCATAAAGCTCGGCCAGGTAGAGGCCGGTGCCGAACAGCGCCTCGAACGGGGTGCCGAACGAGAGCGTCTGCGTCGTGCGCCAGAAGATATAGCGGGTGGACGTGATGATCGCGAGGATGCCGATCGCCAGCGCGCCCTTGCGCGTCTTCCAGCGCGACAGGGCGATCATGCCCACGATCGTGCCGCCCGCCAGCATCCACTGCTGCTTGAGATCGAGCGGCACGCCGATCACCACCAGCGCGATCAGCGCCAGGATGATGAACGTGGCCACGCGCACCAGGTTTTCAGGATGGCGAAGCAAGGCGATCATGCGGCGCGGTTCTTTCCGGAGAGGTTGGCCGGGTTTGCACCGGTATCGTCAGGCGGCAGGGCATCTTCGCCACCTTCGTCAAGCACGTCTTCGAGCAGGGTGCCGACAGCCTCGCCCAGCGCGATCGTATCGGCGAGCGCGGCACTGTGCGGGGCATAGCGGCCGAGCGGCTGAAGCATGGCGCAGGCCTCGATCACCGCTTCGTCGCGGCGCACCTGGCCCAGCAGCCGGTCGCCCAGCAGTTCGCGCAGGAAACCCACCGAATGGCGGGCAAAGCGGCGCGTGGGATCGACCTTGCTCATCACGAAGCAGGTCTTCGCCAGCCCCGCATCGTTGGCCGCAGGCAGCATCATCAGGCATTCCGCCGTCGCCGTGAGCGGGCAGATTTCCAGCACGGCATAGGGCAGCAGGATATCGCGCAAGTGCTGGTCGCCGCTGGCGATGTCGGCCACGAACAGCTTGTCGCCGCCAAAGCCGATCTCGCCGGTGGCCAGGCCCTGGGCAAAATCGGGCTGGGCAGCCATGCCCGCAGCGTTGCGCAGCGCAACGCCCTGGACCGAGGCACTGGCCGATTCATCGGCCGGCGCATCGAGCGCGGGCAAGGATTCGCCCGGCCCCAGGCCGAAATGCAGTTGCAGCGTGCCATTGCGCGCAAAATCGAGCGCGGTGACATCATGCCCGGCGCGCGAAAGAGCAATGGCCGTGGTCGCCGCGAGAAACGAAGTGCCGGTGCCGCCGCGCGGGCTGTGGAACAGGATCAGGGCCATCAGGCGTCTCCCCCCTCGATCGCATCGGACAGGCGTTGCAGCAGCGAGCGGATGTTCTGCGCACGCTCGGGCCGGCCATAGCGGCCAAAGAGGCTCGACACGCCCCCGCCTGCCCCCTCGCCGATCGTGGTAACCGGGGCAGGGGCAACGCCGGCAACCGGGTTGACCGGCACTGCAGGGGCGGCAGGCACTACCGGCGCCGGGGCATCGGATGCGGGGACATGGGATGCGGGAACATGGGCCTTGCGCGGCGCGGGCTCCGCCAGGGGTGCCTGGGCGCGGGGGGCTGGCTGGCGCAGGCTGTCACCCGGTTCTGCCGCCTCGATCGCGTACATTTCTTCCTGCGGCATGATGCGCGGATCTTTCAGCAGGGCTTCGAAAATAGGCCAGCTTTCGAGATCGGCAAAGCGATCCACGAATTCGCGATAGCGAAAGTCGCTCTTGCCCAGTCGCTCCAACAAGACCCTTGCATCTGCCCGCATGTCCCAAACCCTTAGCAATCTCCCTATAGATGTTGCAGACAATGGTTAACAAATACCTTCTTCACGCGCCGCAAGCCGGGCAAAACCCCCGGATTTGCGGGGCTTTCCAGCGATAGGCGAATTTTAACCGGGCGCATGGGGCACCCGCAAAGGTTTCCGGAGAGGTTAATCCGCCCCTCGATCGCAACCGATTCGGAGCCGATTGTCAGGTCGGCACGATGCGATAGGGCACATGCGTGCGTTGTGCCGGATCGACCGCGATGGCCCGGTCGCTGGGCGGGAATGCCCGCTGGTCGCACGTGTCGCGCGGGCATGTGCGGCAGGATGCGCCGATCCGGGCCACGGCTTCCTCGCTGCCCAGGTTGAGGCCATCGGCATAGACGAATTCGCTGGCCAGCGCCGCCTCGCACCCCAGGGCCACGGCATAGCGGCGCGAGGGACGGTAGAACGAGCCCGATGGCTTCACCAGCCCCTTGGCGATCGAGACATAGCGGACCCCGTCGGGCATTTCGGCCAGTTGCACATGGATGCGATCGGGAATGGCCACCGCCTCGTGCACGATCCACAAGGGGCAGGCCCCGCCATAGCGGCCGAACTGCAGGCGCGTGGCCGAATGGCGCTTGGTCACGTTGCCGGCCATGTCCACGCGGCAGAAGAACACCGGGATGCCGCGCGCCTGCGGGCGTTGCAGCGTGGAAAGCCGGTGGCACACCTGCTCGAAACTCGTGTGAAAGGGCTGGCGCAGCCGGTCCACATCGTGGCGCAGCGCGCGCGCCGCCTGGGCAAAGGCGGTATAGGGCATGGTCAGCGCGCCCGCCGCATAGTTGCCCAGCCCCACCGCCAGCAAGTCGCGCGCGGCCTCGGTCCGCAAGGGCGCTTCCGCCACGATCCGGGCGATCACATCGGCCAGCGCAATGGCACAGACCTGATAGGCCAGCTGGAACCGGCTGGATTCGAGCGGCTGGGTGGAATCGAGCGAAAGCGTGCGTGCGCGCTCGTCATAGCGGCGCACCGGCCCTCCGCCGCGCCACACCAGGGCCACGCCCTCGCCCGCCAGCCACGCCTGCATCTGGGCAATATCGGGCGAAGGCTCGCCCTGCCCGATCCGCGCGGCCAGGTCTTCCGCCCCACGGTCGAGCGCATCGACATAGTTGCCGGCATGATGGAACCAGTCGCGCACTTCCTCCCACGGCAGGCGCCCGCCGGCGGCGAGGCTCGCACCGATGGTCTCGTCCATCTGGTCCAACCTCTGCCGAGTCTGCGTATAGAGGCCATGCAACTGCACCACCTGCCGGGCCAGATCGGGGAATTGCCGTGCCAGGCGCTCCACCTGTTCGCCCGGCGGGCTGGTGGCCAGGTGCGGATCGGCCAGCGCCCCGCGCAGGGCTTCGGCGAGATCGTCGGCCGCCGGCGGCGCCAGGTCTGCCCAATCGACCGGGAACGTCGCCATCAATGCGTCGGCCAGCGCGGGCGTCAGCGGTCGCTCGTCATTTTCCAATTGCGACAGATAGCTGGCACTGATGCCAAGCGCACCGGCCATGTCCGCCTGGCGCAAGCCACGGCGCTGGCGCAAGGCCCGCAGGGGTTGGCCGGCAAAGAGAGGACGGCGTGCCATAATCGCGCAAGCGGCTATCACGCACACGCAGCTTTGCAAAGTATGGCTTTGCAACTTTGCAGATTAACATTGGACAGCGCCCCCGCCCTGCTGCATCGCGCATCCAAATCTGCAAACTTGCAAAGCGAGAGATGCCATGTCAGCCAACATTGCCGAGATGGAACGGCGCCGCGCCGCAGCGCGCCTGGGCGGCGGCCAGCGCCGGATCGATGCCCAGCATGCCAAGGGCAAGCTGACCGCACGCGAAAGGCTCGACATCCTGCTCGACGAAGACAGCTTCGAAGAGGTCGATGCCTATGTCGAGCACAACTGCGTCGATTTCGGCATGCCGGCCAGCACGATCCCCGGCGATGGCGTGGTCACGGGTTCGGGCACGATCAACGGCCGCCTGGTCTTCGTGTTCAGCCAGGACTTCACCGTGTTCGGTGGCGCTGTTTCCGAACGCCACGCGATGAAGATCTGCAAGATCATGGACATGGCGATGAAAGTCGGCGCGCCGGTGATCGGCCTCAACGATTCGGGCGGCGCGCGCATCCAGGAAGGCGTTGCTTCGCTGGGCGGCTATGCCGAAATCTTCCAGCGCAACGTCATGGCCTCGGGCGTGGTGCCGCAGCTCTCGCTGATCATGGGCCCTTGCGCGGGCGGTGCGGTCTATTCGCCGGCCATGACCGACTTCATCTTCATGGTGAAGGATTCCAGCTACATGTTCGTCACCGGCCCCGACGTGGTCAAGACCGTGACGAACGAAGTGGTCACGCAGGAAGAGCTGGGCGGTGCCGTCACGCATTCGACCAAGACCTCGGTGGCCGATCTGGCGCTGGAAAACGATATCGAGGCGCTGCTGGCTGCACGCGAATTCTTCGACTACCTGCCGCTCACCAACCGCGCCGGTGTGCCCGAGCGGCCGACGTCCGATCCGTATGACCGGCTCGACGAAAGCCTCGACACGCTGATCCCGGCTTCGGCCGCGCAGCCCTACGACATGCACGAGGTGATCGCCAAGGTCCTGGACGAAGGCGATTTCTTCGAGATCCAGCCTGGCCATGCCGGCAATATCCTGTGCGGTTTCGGCCGCGTCGAAGGGCGCACCGTGGGCGTGGTGGCCAACCAGCCGCTGGTCCTTGCCGGCGTGCTCGACATCAATTCGTCGAAGAAGGCCGCGCGCTTCGTGCGGTTCTGCGATGCCTTCGGCATTCCGATCATCACGTTCGTCGACGTGCCCGGCTTCCTGCCCGGCACCGCGCAAGAGCACAACGGCATCATCAAGCACGGCGCCAAGCTGCTGTTCGCCTATGCCGAAGCGACCGTGCCCAAGATCACCGTGATCACCCGCAAGGCCTATGGCGGCGCCTACGACGTGATGGCGTCCAAGCACCTGCGTGGTGACTTGAACTATGCCTGGCCCACCGCCGAAATCGCGGTGATGGGCGCCAAGGGCGCGGTCGAGATCATCTTCCGTGGCCTGGGCGCAGACGAGATCGCGGCCAAGACCAAGGAATACGAAGACCGCTTCGCCAACCCCTTCGTGGCCGCCAGCAAGGGCTTCATCGACGAAGTGATCCACCCCCATTCCACGCGCCGCCGCATCGCGCTGGGCCTGCGCAAGCTGCGCGGCAAGATGCTCGAAAACCCGTGGAAGAAGCACGACAACATCCCGCTTTAAGAAGGCGCACAAGACGATGAAGCTTGGTCGTTTGAACCATGTCGGCGTGGCCGTGCCTTCGATGCCGGACGCCATCGCCTATTATCGCGACGTGATGGGCGCGCAGGTGATTACGGAGCCGTTCGACATGCCCGAGCAGGGCGTGAAGGTGGCGTTCGTCAACACGCCGGGCCAGGACGGCACGGCCGGCACGCAGATCGAACTGATCGAGCCGCTGGGCGAAACCAGCCCGATCACAAGCTTCATCGCCAAGAACCCGGCCGGCGGCCAGCATCACCTGTGCTACGAGGTCGAGGATATCGACGCCGCGCGCGACTGGTTCACCAGCCAGGGCAAGCGCATCCTTGGCCCCACACGCATCGGCGCGCACGGCACGCCGATCTTTTTCGTGCACCCCAAAGACATGCTGGGCCAGCTGACCGAAATCATGGAGACGCCCCGTGGGGACCACTGACACACCCGGCATTGCCGATTGGGAAGCCCTCGCCGCCAAGGAAGTGAAGGGCAAGGACCTTTCGTGGCACACCCCCGAAGGCATCACCGTCAAGCCGCTCTACACCGCCGATGACGTGACGGCCGATCCGGGCCTGCCCGGCTATGCCCCGTTCACGCGCGGCGTGCGCGCCAGCATGTATGCCGGCCGCCCCTGGACGATCCGGCAATACGCCGGTTTCTCCACGGCCGAGGAATCCAACGCTTTCTATCGCCGCAACCTGGCGGCCGGGCAAAAGGGCCTGTCGGTGGCGTTCGACCTTGCCACCCACCGCGGCTATGACAGCGACCATCCGCGCGTGGTGGGCGACGTGGGCAAGGCCGGCGTGGCGATCGACAGCGTCGAGGACATGAAGATCCTGTTCGACGGCATCCCGCTCGACCAGATGTCGGTCTCGATGACGATGAACGGCGCGGTGATCCCGATCCTGGCGTTCTTCATCGTGGCGGGCGAGGAACAGGGCGTTCCCACCGAAAAGCTGGACGGAACCATTCAGAACGACATTCTGAAGGAGTTCATGGTCCGCAACACCTATATTTACCCGCCCGAACCCTCGATGCGGATCATCTCGGACATCTTCGGCTACACCTCGGCCAAGATGCCCAAGTTCAATTCGATTTCCATTTCCGGCTATCACATGCAGGAAGCCGGCGCCACGCAGGTGCAGGAGCTGGCCTTCACCATCGCCGATGGCATGGAATACGTGAAGTACGGCGTGGCCTCGGGCCTCGACATCGACAAGTTCGCCGGGCGCCTGTCGTTCTTCTTCGCCATCGGCATGAACTTCTTCATGGAAGTGGCCAAGCTGCGCGCCGCGCGCGTGCTGTGGCACCGTGCGATGACGCAGCTGGGCGCCAAGGACGAACGCAGCAAGATGCTGCGCACCCACTGCCAGACCTCGGGCGTGAGCTTGCAGGAGCAGGACCCCTACAACAACGTCATCCGCACCACGATCGAGGCGATGGCCGCGATGCTTGGCGGCACCCAGTCGCTGCACACCAACGCGCTGGATGAAGCGATCGCCCTGCCGACCGACTTTTCGGCGCGCATTGCCCGCAACACCCAGATCGTGATCCAGGAAGAAACGGGCATGTGCAACGTGGTCGATCCGCTCGGCGGGTCGTACTACATCGAGGCGCTGACCCAGCAACTGGTCGACCAGGCGTGGACCATCATCGAGCGCGTCGAGGCCGAAGGCGGCATGGCCAAGGCCGTGGGCGCCGGTTGGCCCAAGGCGATGATCGAGGAAGCCGCTGCCGGCCGCCAGGCCCGCGTCGACAAGGGCGAGGACGTCATCGTCGGCGTCAACAAGTATCGCCTGGCGACCGAAGATCGCATCGAGACGCTTGAGGTGGACAACCACGCCGTGCGCGAATCGCAGATCGCCCGGATCAACAAGGTGCGCGCCACGCGCGACGAAGCTGCCTGCCAGGCCGCGCTCAAGGCGCTGACCGATGGCGCACGCGCGGGCAGCAATCCCGACTTGTCCACCAATCTGCTGGCGCTGGCCGTGGACGCAGCCCGCCATCGCGCCACGCTGGGCGAAATCTCTGACGCCATGGAAGCCGTGTTCGGCCGCCACGGCACCACGCCCACTCCGGTCAAGGGCGTCTATGGCGCGGCCTATGCGGCCGACGCGCGCTATGCCCAGGTGATCGAGGGCGTCGAGGCGGTCACCCGCCGCCTGGGTCGCAAGCCGCGCCTGCTGGTCGCCAAGATGGGCCAGGACGGCCACGATCGCGGCGCCAATGTCATCGCCTCGGCCTTTGGCGACATGGGTTTCGACGTGACCAGCGGCCCCTTGTTCCAGACGCCGGAGGAAACCTGCGTGCTGGCGCTCGCCAGCGATGTCGACGCGGTCGGCGCGTCCTCGCTCGCGGCCGGCCACAAGACGCTGATCCCCGAGCTGGTCGCGCGCCTGCGCGAAGCGGGCCGAAGCGACATCAAGGTGGTGGCAGGCGGCGTGATCCCGCCGCAAGACTATGATTTCCTGCGTGAAGCCGGGGTCCAGGGCATCTATGGCCCAGGCTCCAACGTGGTGGAATGCGCGGCCGACATGCTGCGCCTGCTGGGCCACAACATGCCGCCGCTGGGCGAATGACGAGACGGGAGAGAAAGATGTTCAAGAAAATCCTGATCGCCAATCGCGGCGAGATCGCCTGCCGCGTCATTAAGACCGCGCGCCGCATGGGCATTGCCACCGTGGCCGTCTATTCCGACGCCGATGCCCGCGCGCCGTTCGTGCAGATGGCCGATGAAGCCGTGCACATCGGCCCGGCGCCTGCCGCGCAATCGTACCTGATCCCCGAAAAGATCATCGCCGCCTGCAAGGCAACCGGCGCCGAAGCCGTGCATCCGGGCTATGGCTTCCTGTCGGAACGCACGAGCTTTGCCGAGGCGCTGGCTGCCGAGAACATCGCGTTCATCGGCCCGCCCGTTGGCGCGATCGCCGCGATGGGCGACAAGATCGAATCCAAGAAGCTGGCCAAGGCCGCCGGCGTCAACGTGGTCCCCGGCTATGTCGGCGAGATCGACGACACCGACCATGCCGTGCGCATTGCCAGCGAAATCGGCTATCCGGTGATGATGAAGGCTTCGGCCGGCGGCGGCGGCAAGGGCATGCGCCTGGCCTTCTCCGAAAAGGACGTGCGCGAAGGCTTTGAAAGCGTGAAGCGCGAAGGCCTCAATTCGTTCGGTGACGACCGCGTCTTCATCGAGAAGTTCATCGAGAACCCGCGCCACATCGAAATCCAGATCCTGGGCGACCAGCACGGCAACATTCTCTACCTGAACGAGCGCGAATGCTCGATCCAGCGCCGCCACCAGAAGGTGGTGGAAGAAGCGCCTTCGCCGTTCGTCAGCCCGGAAATGCGCAAGGCGATGGGCGAACAGTGCGTCGCGCTCTCCCGCGCCGTGGGATATTACTCGGCCGGCACGGTCGAACTGATCGTCTCGGGCGCCGACAAGACCGGCCAGTCGTTCTACTTCCTCGAAATGAACACGCGTCTCCAGGTGGAACACCCGGTGACCGAAGCGATCACCGGCATCGACCTGGTCGAGCAGATGATCCGCGTGGCCGCCGGCGAGAAGCTGGCGATGACGCAGGACGATATCGGCATCGATGGCTGGGCGATCGAAAACCGCGTCTATGCCGAAGATCCCTATCGCGGCTTCCTGCCTTCGACCGGGCGTCTCGTGCGCTATCGTCCGCCGCTCGCCGGCTGGACCGACGATGGCGAGGCCAACGGGCGGCGCGGCATCGATGGCGTGCGCGTGGACGACGGCGTCTATGAAGGCGGCGAAGTCTCGATGTTCTACGATCCGATGATCGCCAAGCTGGTGACCTGGGGCAAGACGCGCGACGAAGCGGCCGACCGGCAGATTGCCGCGCTCGACGCGTTCGAGATCGAAGGCCTTGGCCACAACATCGATTTCGTCAGCGCGATCATGCAGCACCCGCGCTTCCGCTCGGGCGAACTGACCACCGGCTTCATTGCCGAGGAATACCCCGAGGGCTTCCATGGCGCGCCTTCCGGTGCCGCGTTGCAGCGCGCGCTGGCCGGCATCGCCGCCTTCCTTGCCACCGCCCGCGCCGATCGCGCGCGCCGGGTCGATGGCCAGCTGGGCAAGCGCCTGCGTCCGCCGTCGGAATGGTCGGTCAAGCTGGGCGACCAGACGTTTGCCGTCGCCCTGTCGGAAGACGAAGTAACGGTCGATGGCACCGCGCTCGACTTCGCCATGGAATACACGCCGGGCGACAGCCTGGTGGAAGCGGACGTCGATGGCGATGCGCTGGCTGTCAAGGTCAAGCCCACGCGCGGCGGCTTCCAGCTGACCACGCGCGGCGCGATCCACAAGGCGCAGGTGCTGCCCGCGCGGGTGGCGCCCTACACCACGCACATGATCGAAAAGATCCCGCCGGATCTGTCGCGCTTCCTGATCTGCCCGATGCCGGGCCTGCTGGTTGCGCTTCATGTCGGCGAGGGAGACAGCGTCGAAGCGGGTCAGCCGCTTGCCGTGGTCGAGGCGATGAAGATGGAAAACATCCTGCGCGCTGAAAAGAGCGGCAAGGTGAAGTCCGTCATGGCCAAGGCCGGCGAGAGCCTCGCGGTAGACGCCATCATTCTTGAGATGGAATAAAATCACTGCACGGAAGGTCGGTTGACGCTCGGTTGAGCGAAAACTAGACGGCAGCAAACTCGATGGAAAGGCCGATAGCGATGAAAGCCCTGGTCTGCGTGAAGCGGGTGATCGACTACAACGTGAAGCCGCGAGTGAAAGCGGATGGCACGGGTGTCGAGCTTGCGAACGTGAAGATGAGCATGAACCCGTTCGACGAGATCGCGGTTGAGGAAGCCATTCGCCTGAAGGAAAAGGGCGTTGTTTCCGAAGTGGTTGCGGTGTCTGTCGGTCCGGCCAAGGCGCAGGAAACGCTGCGCACGGCGCTGGCCATGGGCGCCGACCGGGCGATCCTGGTGCAGAGCGACGACGAGGTCGAGCCCTTGGCCGTGGCCAAGATCGTCAAGGCGATCGCGGATGAGGAACAGCCGGGCCTGATCATCACGGGCAAGCAGGCGATCGACGACGATTCGAACCAGGTGGGCCAGATGGTCGCCGCGCTGCTCGGCCGTCCGCAGGGCACCTTTGCCAACGAAATCAGCGTCGAGGGCGATAGCCTGATCGTCAAGCGCGAGATCGATGGCGGCCTGGAAACGGTCAAGCTGGTGCTGCCGGCGGTTGTCACCACCGACTTGCGCCTGAACGAGCCGCGCTATGCCTCGCTGCCCAACATCATGAAGGCCAAGTCCAAGCCGCTGGCCACCAAGACCCCGGCCGACCTGGGCGTGGACGTGGCGCCGCGCCTCAAGACGCTGAAAGTGGCCGAGCCGCCGGTGCGCGCGGCGGGCGTGAAGGTGGCCGATGTCGATGCGCTGGTGGCCAAGCTCAAGGAACTGGGAGTCGCGTGATGGGTAAGGTTCTTCTCTGGGTCGAGCACGACGGCGCCGCGATCAAGGACGCCACGCTCAGCGCGGTGACCGCTGCGGGCCAGCTGGGCGATGTGGTCGCGCTGGTCGCCGGCCAGGGCGTGGACGGGGTGGCCCAGGCCGCTGCGCAGATCGCCGGGGTTTCGGCCGTGCTCAAGGCCGATGACGCGGCCTATGCCCATGCGCTCGCCGAAAACGTCGCGCCGCTCGTGGCCGGGCTGATGGCCGATCACGATGCCTTCGTGGCCCCGGCCACCACCACCGGCAAGAACGTCGCGCCGCGCGTGGCCGCGCTGCTCGACGTGGCGCAGGTTTCGGAAATCCTTTCGGTTGAAGGGCCCAAGACCTTCACCCGGCCGATCTATGCCGGCAACGCCATTGCCACGGTGGAATCGAGCGATGCCAAGCTGGTGGTCACCGTGCGCGCCACGGCCTTCGCCAAGGCGGAAAGCACCGGCGGCAGCGCGTCTGTCGCAGCTGCGGGCGGCGCAGGCGATGCGGGCCTCTCCAGCTTCGTCGGCGCCGAAATCGCCAAGAGCGAGCGCCCCGAACTGACCAGCGCCAAGATCATCGTCTCGGGCGGCCGCGCCTTGAAGGACGCGGATACCTTTGCCGCAACGATCACCCCGCTGGCCGACAAGCTTGGCGCCGCCATCGGCGCGAGCCGCGCGGCGGTGGACGCAGGCTATGTGCCCAACGACTACCAGGTGGGCCAGACCGGCAAGATCGTGGCGCCGCAAGTCTATGTGGCCGTGGGCATTTCCGGCGCGATCCAGCACCTTGCCGGGATGAAGGACAGCAAGACCATCATCGCCATCAACAAGGACGAGGACGCCCCGATCTTCCAGGTGGCCGACGTGGGCCTGGTGGCAGACCTGTTCACCGCCGTGCCGGAACTGGTGGGCAAGCTTTGATGTCGTGAGGCCTGCTTCAGGCCTCGCACCACCCCCAAACCCCCTCCTCTGAAGAGGAGGGGGCTTTTTTGTGTCCCCCTCCCGCGTGCGGGACGGGTTGGGGGAGGGAATGTTACAAACCGCAGCGCCTCAATCGCAAGGATCGCCCGCTTCCACCGTCACGCTGGCCTGGGTCTGGCGCACGCGGCTGGCGGGCGGGACCGAGCGGGTGAGCCAGACATTGCCGCCGATGACCGAGCAGCGGCCGATCGTGACGCGGCCCAGGATCGTGGCGCCCGCGTAGATCGTCACGTCGTCCTCGATGATCGGATGGCGCGGCTCGTCCTTGACCAGGCGGCCGTCTTCATCGGTGCTGAAGCTGCGCGCGCCCAGCGTCACGGCCTGGTAGATGCGCACGCGATCGCCGATGATCGCGGTCTGCCCGATCACGACGCCTGTGCCGTGGTCGATGAAAAAGCGTTCGCCGATCGTGGCGCCGGGATGAATGTCGATCCCCGTGCGCGAGTGGGCGATTTCCGCCAGGATGCGGGCCACCAGCGGGGCACCCAGCTTGTACAACTCGTGCGCCACGCGGTGATGCAGTACGGCTGTGACGAACGGATAGCACAGCAGCACTTCATCGACGCAGCGGGCAGCCGGATCACCGTCGAAAGCCGCTTCCACGTCGCTGTCGAGCAAGCGACGGATTTCGGGCAAGCGGGTGGCGAGCGCGCCGACGATGCGATTGACTTCGTTGTCTACGGTCGCTTCGCAATCCTGCGGGTGGCTGTAGTGCAGTTCCATCCGCACTTGCGCTGCCAGCAGGGGCAGGGCCGATTGCAGGCTGGCAGACACGAAGACGTCTTCGTTGGTCGCCGTGACTTCAGCAGGGCCAAGCCGCAGCGGAAACAGCGCTGCCGACAGCACATCGATGATGCGGCCCAACGCGTGGCGCGATGGAAAGCCAACCGCTCCATAGTCACCGCGCCGGCTGCGCATCTCGCGCGAGGTTTCGCGAACATCGCGCAGGCGCGCAACCACATCGTTCACGGCAAATGGCGGCTCGGGAAATTCCACGTCGGCCTTGCCCATATCCCTCATGTCCTTCCTGCCACGGAGCAACCGATCGCCAGTTACCGCGCCGTATGGCGCATCATATAGGATACGCCTTCGCGACGGAAAGGGGCGCTTGTCGATTGTTATCGTTGTTTCATGGCCGCAAGGCGCGCGGCCGTGGCATCGCCATGGGCAAAGCGCGCCGCCGCGATCACCATGTCGGTCGGCGGTCGGATGCCGGTGTAGAGCGCAAATTGCTCCACCGCCTGAAGCACGATCACTTCGGCGCCGGAAATGACTGGCTTGCCCGCATCGAGCGCGGCCTGGATGAACGGCGTCTGCGCCGGTTGGGCCACCACATCGAACGCGATATCGGATGCCGCGATCATGGCGGCGGGAAAGGCCAGCGTCTGCGCGTCCGGGCCTTCCATGCCCAGCGGCGTGACATTGACCAGCAGGGGCGCGCCCTGGCTCGGCAAATCGGCCGCCCAGGCAAAGCCATAGCGTTCGGCAAGGGCCGGGCCGGCCACGGCATTGCGGGCAACGACGGTGCCTTGCGTAAAACCGGCGTCGCGCAGCGCGGCGACGACGGCCTTGGCCATGCCGCCACTGCCGCGCAGGATGAAGGGCTGGGCCGGATCGGCGCAACTTGCCTCCACCAACTGGCGGCAGGCCGTGTAATCGGTGTTGTAGCCGGTCAGGCGGCCATCGTCGTTGACGATGGTGTTGACGCTGTCGATGGCGAGCGCGGAAGGCTCCATCGCATCGAGCAGGGGGATGACCGCTTCCTTGAAGGGCATGGAAATCGCGCTGCCGCGAATATCGAGCGCGCGGATACCGGCAACGGCGGCGGGCAGGTCGCGCGTGGAGAACGACTTGTAGATGAAGTCGAGGCCCAGCGCTTCGTACAAGTAGTTGTGCAAGCGCGACCCGGCATTGCCGGGGCGGCCCGACAGCGACATGCACAGCCGCGTATCGCGGCCGATCGGGGGCTTTTGCGGCTTGGTGGCCATCGTGGCTCCTTTGGGGGGAAGGGGCGTTTTGGCGCGCCCTGCTGGATTCGAACCAGCGGCCACCGGCTTAGAAGGCCGGTGCTCTATCCAGCTGAGCTAAGGGCGCGCACAGCCGTGCCCATAAGACGGCTTTGCCTTTGGTGCAAATGGCGATAGCAGTTCTTCCCCATGAACGAACCTGCTTCTGCCAAGCCTGCGCCGCAACAGCCCGCGCTCGAAAAGATTGGCGGTACGCTCGGCGCGCGCCGCCATTTCCGCTATTTCGATTACATGATGGCCGCATTCGTGGCGATCCTGCTGCTATCGAACCTGATCGGCGCGTCCAAGCTGTCGAGCATGGGGGGCTTCACGTTTGGCGCGGGCATCCTGTTCTTCCCGATTTCCTACATCCTGGGCGATGTGCTGACCGAGGTCTATGGCTATGCCAATGCGCGGCGCTGCGTGTGGGTGGGCTTTTTCGCGCTGCTGTTCATGGCGGTGATGAGCTTTGTGGTGGTGGCGATGCCGCCGGCCGCCGACTGGGGCTGCGCATCGAGCGGCGATCCGCAATTTGCGGGCGTCGTCGCCAAGTCTTCGGCCGGGGCAGTGTGCCAGACGACCTATACGTCGGTGTTCGGCAGCACCTGGCGCATCGTCGTGGCCTCGGTCATGGCGTTCTGGGCGGGCGAGTTCGTCAATTCCTTCGTGATGGCGCGGATGAAGGTGTGGACGGGCGGCAGGTATTTGTTCACCCGCACCTGGGGTTCCACCATTTTCGGCCAGGCGGTAGACAGCCTGATCTTCTACCCCGTGGCGTTCCTGGGCACGTGGACCAATGCCGACGTCTTGCATGTGATGATCACCAACTGGGCCATGAAAGTCCTGTGGGAAGTGGTGCTGACGCCGCTGACTTATGCCGTGGTCAATTTCCTCAAGCGGCGCGAGGGGGTCGATGTCTATGACACCGACACCAACTTCTCGCCGTTTGCCCGCGCGGCATCAGTCTGACGCGGTTGCGGGCCGGGCGGCCCGCATCAGTCGGCAATCATGGCGATCAACAGGTAGATCAGGATCAGCGCGCCAAAGCCCAGGAGGGTGCCGGCGATCCAGGCCACGCGCACCAGCGTGACATCGAGATCCAGCGCCTCGGCCATGCCGGCGCAGACACCGAAAATCTTGCCATTCTGGCGGTCGCGACGGAAGATGTTGCCACGGCGGCGAGCGGGGCGGACGGGGTTGTCGTCAAAGCGCAGGTCGGTCATCATGCGATCTCCACGGCGGGGGTGCTGCCTTGGGTCGTGGCAGCGGGGGTTTCCACGGTCTGGCCGATCAGGGCCAGCGAAAGGGCGAGGGCGGCAACGGCGGCACTGGCGCGGCCGGCGATGGAACGAAGCAGTTGCATGGTAGATACTCCCTGAAAGCGATGCCGGATGGTTGCTTCCGGCTGATGCCCATCACTCAGCATGACCCGTGCCAAATTGATGAAATGGCGGTTTTCCGCCGATCGCGCGCGCGCCTTTCGCGCATGAACGCAAAGTGAATGCCAAGGATTGGGATTATTCACCGACATTTTGCATAATAGTTTCATGGCTGACGCGATTCTCATGCCGCGCAGCTTTCAGGGCGGGAGCCGGCCTTCTTTTCCCCTTTGGAAGGCAGGTGAGCGGCCGGGCCGGGCGGGCCAGGCAACGCACGCCACCGGAGCAATCCGGCGGCTCCCGCTACGATTTCGGTCTGGCTCGGTCCGCCAGGCGTGAGAGGGGAAAGGTGTCGCCGCTTTGTTCTTGCAATTTCGGGCGGCCTGGCTTATCTGCACATTCATCCCGACATTGTGAAGGCAAGAGCGGGCTGGCGCCGAAAGGGGCTGGCGCGAAACTTCGTTTTCGCAAACAGGGCACGCAGCAGCGTGCCTGGGCAATTGGAGACGGCATGACGGATATCGCGCGGATTATCGAGATTGTAGAGCCCGAGGTGAAAGCCATGGGATTCGATCTCGTGCGCGTGCGTCTCTACGGCAAGAGCGAAGTCGGTGACGAGGAGCATACGCTCCAGATCATGGCCGAGCGGCCCGAGACCGGCCAGCTGGTGATCGAGGATTGCGCCGGCCTGTCGCACCGGATTTCCGACAAGATCGACGCGCTCGAAGAAGCGGGCGAAATGCTGATCGAAGAGGCCTATCGCCTCGAAGTCAGTTCGCCCGGCATCGACCGCCCGCTGACCCGCCCCAAGGACTTTGCCGCCTGGATCGGCCACGAAGCGCGGATCGAGTTGGCCGAGCTACTCGACAACCGCAAGCGTTTTCGCGGCGATCTCAAGGGCTTCGATGCCGATAGCGGCACGATCTCCATCGAGGACGACGGCGCGGTTTACGCCGTCCCGTTCGCGCTCGTCACCAATGCCAAGCTGATCCTCACCGATCGGCTGATCGCTGCATCCCGCCCCGTGGATACCGCCGGCGTGGACGAGGAAGATATCGAAGACGAAGACGCTTTGGCGCAAACCGACGCATTTCTTGAGGAACAGGAAGACTAAGCCATGGCCAGTGCGATTTCCGCCAACCGTGCCGAGCTGCTGGCGATTGCCAACGCGGTCGCCACCGAAAAGATGATCGACAAGTCCATCGTCATCGAGGCGATGGAAGAAGCGATCCAGAAGTCGGCGCGCAACCGCTATGGCGCCGAGAACGATATTCGCGCCAAGCTCGATCCGCGCACCGGCGATCTGCGTCTGTGGCGCGTGGTCGAAGTGGTCGAGGACGTTGAGGACTACTTCAAGCAGGTCGATCTCAAGCAGGCCGAAAAGCTGCAGCCCGGCGCCAAGGTGGGTGACTTCATCGTCGATCCGCTGCCGCCGGTGGACCTGGGGCGCATCGATGCCCAGTCGGCCAAGCAGGTCATCTTCCAGAAGGTGCGCGATGCCGAGCGTGACCGCCAGTACGACGAGTTCAAGGACCGTGCCGGCGAGATCATCACCGGCGTGATCAAGTCGGTCGAATTCGGCCACGTGATCGTCAACCTGGGCCGCGCCGAAGGCGTGATCCGCCGTGACCAGCAAATCCCGCGCGAAGTGCCGCGCGTGGGCGAGCGGGTGCGTGCGCTGATCCTCAAGGTGGAACGCCAGAACCGTGGGCCGCAGATTTTCCTGAGCCGGGCGCACCCCGATTTCATGAAGAAGCTGTTCGCCCAGGAAGTGCCCGAAATCTATGACGGCATCATCGAGATCAAGGCCGCTGCGCGCGATCCGGGCAGCCGCGCCAAGATCGGCGTGATCAGCCGCGACAGCTCGATCGACCCGGTCGGCGCGTGCGTCGGCATGAAGGGCAGCCGCGTCCAGGCGGTCGTGCAGGAAATGCAGGGCGAAAAGATCGACATCATTCCCTGGAGCGAAGACACCGCGACGTTCGTGGTCAACGCGCTGCAACCGGCCACCGTCAGCCGCGTGGTGATCGACGAGGAAGAAAGCCGCATCGAAGTGGTCGTGCCCGATGACCAGCTGAGCCTGGCGATCGGTCGCCGTGGCCAGAACGTGCGCCTGGCATCGTCGCTTACCGGTTCTGCCATCGACATCATGACCGAGGCCGAGGCGAGCGAAAAGCGCCAGAAGGAATTCTCGGAACGTTCCAAGACGTTCGAGGAAGAACTCGACGTGGACGAAACCCTTTCGCAGCTGCTGGTGGCCGAAGGCTTCAGCGAGCTGGAAGAAGTCGCCTATATCGACATCAGCGAACTCGCCAACATCGAAGGCTTCGACGAGGAACTGGCAACCGAGTTGCAGAACCGTGCGCAGGAAGCGCTGGATCGCCGCGAGGAAGGCCAGCGTGAAGAACGCCGGGCCCTGGGCGTGGAAGATGCCCTGGCCGAACTGCCGCACCTGACCGAAGCCATGCTCGTGACCTTGGGCAAGGCCGGGATCAAGACGCTCGACGACCTGGCCGACCTGGCCACCGACGAACTGATCGCCAAGAAGCGCAACAACGATCAGCGCCGCCGCAACAACGACCGGCGCGAGCGTGAACGTTCGGAGCGCAGCGAAGACAAGGGCGGTGTGCTGGGCGAATATGGCCTGACCGACGAACAGGGCAACGAAATCATCATGGCGGCCCGCGCCCACTGGTTCGACGACGAACCGGTGGCCGACGAAGCCCCCGTAACCGAGGAGGCCGCCGATGCGGAATCCTCACAATGAGACGCTAAGCCCGCAGCGGCCGCAAGACCGACCGGCAAAGCCTGAAAAGGCTCTGCCGGAGCGGAAGTGCATTCTCACCAATCGGCATGATGACCGGGACGCGCTCGTGCGCCTGGCCATCTCGCCCGAGGGGCAAGTGTTGCCCGATCCCCTGGCGCGTGCCCCCGGGCGCGGCGCGTGGATCGGTGTTTCCCGCGCAGACCTTGAAATTGCCCTTGCCAATGGCAAACTTAAGGGTGCGCTGGCGCGCGCCTTCAAAGGTGCGCCGCTGACCATTCCCGCCGATTTGCCCGATCTGATCGAACAGGGCCTCAAGCGTGCCACGCTGGACCGACTCGGGATCGAGTTGCGGGCCGGTGGTTTGGTACTGGGTACCGAGAAAATCGCCCAGGCGGCCCGTTCCGGGGCGGTGGCGTGGCTGGCCCATGCCAGCGATGCGCGCGCCGATGGCGTGGGCAAATTGGCCCAGGCCTGGCGCGTGGGCGAAGAGGCCGAAGGATCGGGGATGACAGGCGTCATCTTGCCGCTGGACCGGGCGGCGCTGTCTGTGGCATTGGGCCGCGACAACGTCGTTCACCTGGGCGTTACCGATGCGGGCGCGGCCCAACGGATTGCCGGTCCACTGGACCGTCTGATGCACTTTATCGGGGCTGCGGCACCGGAAGGTCCATCTGGGAAAGATGTTCCAGGCAGGCCGACCCCTGCCGCTGCACCGGCTGCGCAAGCAGCGAACGACGATTTGGATACGAAGGGCGAATGAGTTCGATGAGCGATAGCGACAAGAAGCCGACACTGGGCCGCAGGCCACTGGGCCTGAAGACCGCAGTGGAGGCCGGAGAGGTCAAGCAGACCTTCAGCCATGGTCGCACCAACAAGGTGGTGGTCGAAGTGAAGCGGCGCAAGCTGGTGCCGGGCGGACAGCCCGCCGCCCCGGCTGCTGCTGCACCCGCCGCCGCGCCGCGCCCGGCCGCCCCGGCCGCGCGCGCGCCGGTCATGCCGCCGCCGCCGCCGCCGGTCTCGCCCGCCGCCTCGCGCGAGACTCGCCAGGAATTGCAGTCACGCCTGCTGCGTGAGGCCGAGGAAGCCCGCCTCGCCTCGGCCGAAGCCGCCAACCGCCGCGAGCAGGAAGAACGCCTGCGCGCGATCGAGGAAGAGCGCCGCCGCACCGAGGAAAAGGAAGCTGCCCGCGCTGCCGTGCAGGATACGGCTGAAGCCGCGCCTGCAGCGGCGTCTGCAGCCACCCCGGCTCCGGCCGAGACCCCTGCGCCTGCCGCGCCTGAACCTGTCGCCGCCCAGCCCGAAGTGCCGGCTGCGGCACCGGTGGAGCCCGCCGCTCCGGCCAAGGTTGAGGAAGTGGCCCGCGTTGCCGCGCCTGCCGCTGCGCCTGCTGCACCGGCTCCGGCTGCTGCGCCCGCGCCGCGCCGCTTCACCCCGGTGGTGGCGCCCAAGCGCCCAGAACCGGCCAAGAAGCCGGCCCATGCCCCGCGTGACAAGAACGCCAACGACCGCCGCCAGGCGGGCAAGCTGACTGTCACCCGCGCGCTCAACGAAGACGAGGGCGCTCGCGCCCGTTCGCTCGCGGCGCTCAAGCGTGCACGCGAAAAGGAACGCCGTGCGCACTTCGCCGGGCAGACCCAGGCGCGTGAAAAGCAGGTGCGCGACGTGATCGTGCCCGAAGCGATCACCGTGCAGGACCTGGCCAACCGCATGGCGGAAAAGGCCGCAGACTTGATCAAGGCGCTGTTCAAGATGGGCATGATGGTCACCATCAACCAGACCATCGACCAGGACACCGCCGAACTGCTGGTCACCGAGTTTGGCCACAACATCCAGCGCGTGAACGAAAGCGACGTCGACATCGACACCGCTTCGGATATCGACGCCGAAGCCTCGCTCAAGCCGCGTCCCCCGGTCGTGGCGATCATGGGACACGTCGACCATGGCAAGACCAGCCTGCTCGACGCGCTGCGCGGCACCGACGTGGTGCGTGGCGAAGCCGGCGGCATCACGCAGCATATCGGCGCCTACCAGATCAAGACCAAGGGCGGTGACCACATCACCTTCCTCGATACGCCGGGCCACGAAGCCTTTACCGAGATGCGCATGCGCGGTGCCAACGTCACCGACATCGTCATCCTGGTGGTGGCGGCCGACGACGGCATCATGCCGCAGACGATCGAGGCCATCAACCACACCAAGGCGGCTGGCGTGCCGATGATCGTGGCGATCACCAAGGCCGACAAGCCCGAGGCGAACCCCAAGAAGATCCGCGAGCGCCTGCTCGAACACGAAGTGATCGTGGAAGAAATGTCGGGCGACGTGCAGGACGTGGAGGTTTCCTCCAAGACCGGCGCCGGGCTCGACACGCTGATCGAGAAGATCCTGCTCCAGGCCGAACTGATGGAACTGCGTTCCAACCCCGATCGTGCTGCCGAGGCAACCGTGATCGAGGCGAAGCTCGACAAGGGCAAGGGGCCGCTCGCCACCGTGCTGATCAACCGCGGCACGCTGCATGTGGGCGATATCCTGGTCGTGGGCACACAGTCTGGCCGCGTGCGCGCCATGCTGGACGACAAGGGCCGCCAGGTGAAGTCTGCGCCGCCGTCGCTGCCGGTAGAAGTGCTCGGCATTGGTGGCGTGCCGATGGCTGGTGACACGCTGACCGTGGTCGAAAACGAAGCCCGCGCCCGCGAAGTGGCCGCCTATCGCCAGGAAAAGGCGACGGCCAAGCGCACCGCCGTGGCCCCGGCGAGCATCGAGAACATGTTCTCGGCGCTGGCAGCCAAGCAGACCGTCATCGAGTATCCGGTGGTGATCAAGGCCGACGTGCAGGGCTCGACCGAGGCGATCGTCAATGCGCTCAACCGCCTGTCGAACGACGAGATCAAGGTGAAGGTGCTCAGCTCGGGCGTCGGTGCGATCACCGAGAGCGACGTTTCGCTCGCCCAGGCTTCGGGCGCGCCGATCATCGGCTTCAACGTCCG
>Ga0070669_100000046_pt1 | contig 119919 bp, 96 predicted proteins | sample KBSS53metaG_FD_64680 | JGI IMG/M metagenome (GOLD analysis project Ga0070669, IMG submission 64680) | Switchgrass rhizosphere microbial communities from Kellogg Biological Station, Michigan, USA - KBS S5-3 metaG | ecosystem: Host-associated > Plants > Roots > Rhizosphere > Soil ...
ATCCCGTTCCTCGAGAACGACGACGCCAACCGCGCCCTCATGGGCTCGAACATGCAGCGCCAGGCCGTGCCGCTGCTGCGCAGCGACTCGCCGATCGTGGGCACCGGCCTCGAGGGGATCGTGGCCCAGGACTCCGGCGCGGTCGTGCTCTGCAAGCGGGGCGGCATCGTCGACTCGGTGGACGCCGAGCGCATCATCGTGCGCGTCGAGGGCGAGGACCTGGAGACGGGCGAGACCAAGGACTTCGGCGCCGACATCTACCAGCTCATCAAGTTCCGCCGCTCCAACCAGAACACCTGCATCACCCAGAAGCCGGTGATCCAGGAGGGGGAGCGGGTCAAGAAGGGGCACGTGCTGGCCGATGGGCCGTGCACGGAGGAGGGCGAGCTGGCTCTCGGGCGTAACGTCCTGGTGGCCTTCATGCCCTGGCGCGGCTACAACTTCGAGGACGCCATCCTGATCTCCGAGAAGCTGGTGCGGGAGGACTACTACACTTCCATCCACATCGAGGAGTTCGAGATCGAGGCCCGGGACACCAAGCTCGGACCCGAGGAGATCACGCGCGACATCCCGAACGTCTCGGAGTCGGCCCTCAAGGACCTCGACGAGAGCGGCATCGTCCGCATCGGCGCCACGGTCAAGGCCGGCGACATCCTGGTGGGCAAGGTCACGCCGAAGGGCGAGACGCAGCTCACCCCCGAGGAGAAGCTGCTGCGCGCCATCTTCGGCGAGAAGGCCGGCGACGTCCGCGACGCCTCGCTCAAGGTGCCGCCGGGCATCGAGGGGACGATCGTCGACGTCAAGATCTTCTCCCGCAAGGGCGTCGAGAAGGACGTGCGGGCCAAGGAGATCGAGCAGTCGGAGATCTCCCGGCTCGAGAAGAACATTCGCGACGAGGTGCGGATTCTCACCGAGGAGCGCAACAAGAAGGTCAGCGACCTGCTGGTCGGCAAGAAGGTCAACGCGTCGGTCAAGGCGCGGACGGGCCAGGAGCTGCTCAAGGCCGGCGATCCGATCGCCCAGCAGACCCTCGAGCGCCTCACCCGGCAGGAGATCCTGCGCCTGCCGGTGGACGAGCGGCGGCTGATCGACGCCGTCGAGATCGTCTACAAGAAGACGGACTCGCACATCGAGGTCCTGCACCGGGTCAACGAGGAGCGCATCGCGCTCCTGCAGAAGGGCGACGAGCTGCCGCCCGGCGTCATCAAGCTGGTCAAGGTCTACGTCGCCATGAAGCGCAAGCTGCAGGTGGGCGACAAGATGGCCGGCCGCCACGGTAACAAGGGCGTCATCTCGCGCATCCTGCCCGAGGAGGACATGCCCTATCTGCCGGACGGCACGCCCGTCGAGATCGTGCTCAACCCGCTCGGCGTGCCGAGCCGCATGAACGTCGGTCAGATCCTGGAGACCCACCTCGGGTGGGCCGGCAAGATCCTGGGGCTCAAGTTCGCGACGCCGGTGTTCGACGGCGCCAAGGAGCCGGACATCAAGGCTCTGCTCCGCGAGGCCAACCTTCCGGAGTCGGGCAAGACGGACCTCTTCGACGGCGTGACCGGCGAGATTTTCGAGCAGAAGGTGACGGTGGGCTACATCTACATGCTCAAGCTCTCGCATCTCGTGGACGACAAGATCCACGCGCGCTCGATCGGACCGTACTCCCTCATCACCCAGCAGCCGCTCGGTGGCAAGGCGCAGTTCGGTGGCCAGCGGTTCGGAGAGATGGAGGTCTGGGCCCTCGAGGCCTACGGCGCCGCCTACACTCTCCAGGAGCTGCTGACCGTCAAGAGCGACGACGTGGAAGGCCGGAGCAAGGTCTACGAGGCGATCGTGAAGGGGGACGTGCCGGAGCCGCCGGGCCTGCCCGAGTCTTTCAACGTCCTCGTGCGCGAGCTCCAGAGCCTCTGTCTCGACGTAGAACTCCTCAAGGTATAAAGGGAGGACAGACAGTTGCAACCATTCAGCAGTTTTGACAAGCCACAGTCGCTCAAGGATTTCAACGCGATCAAGATCTCGATCGCGTCACCGGAGAAGATCCGCTCCTGGAGTTACGGCGAGGTCACGAAGCCGGAGACGATCAACTACCGGACCTTCAAGCCGGAGCGGGACGGCCTCTTTTGCGCCAAGATTTTCGGTCCGATCACGGACTGGGAGTGCCTGTGCGGTAAATACAAGCGGATGAAGCACCGCGGCGTCATCTGCGACAAGTGCGGCGTCGAGGTCACGCGGTCGCGCGTGCGCCGCGAGCGGATGGGCCACATCGAGCTCGCCTGCCCGGTCTCGCACGTCTGGTTCTTCAAGGGGCTGCCGAGCCGCATCGGCCACCTCCTGGACATCAGCCTGCGCGACCTCGAGCGGATCCTCTACTTCGAGAGCTACGTCGTCATCGATCCCGGTGAGACGGAGCTCAAGGAGCAGGAGCTCCTCACCGAGGAGCGGTTCCGCGAGCTGCGCGACAAGTACAGCGAGGAGGCCTTCAGCGCCAAGATGGGCGCCGAGGCCATCAAGGAGCTGCTCGCGCGGATCGACGTCGACGAGCTGGCCGAGGAGCTGCGCATCGTCATGCGCACCGAGACGAGCCAGATCCGCCGCCTGAAGGCCGCCAAGCGGCTCAAGGTGGTGGACGCGTTCCGCCGGTCGGGCCACCGCCCGGACTGGATGATCCTGGACGTGATCCCGGTCATCCCGCCGGAGCTGCGCCCCCTGGTGCCGCTCGACGGCGGCCGGTTCGCGACCAGCGACCTGAACGATCTCTACCGGCGCGTCATCAACCGCAACAACCGGTTGAAGAAGCTCCTCGAGCTGCGCGCTCCCGAGGTCATCGTGCGCAACGAGAAGCGCATGCTCCAGGAGGCGGTGGACGCCCTGTTCGACAACGGCCGCCGCGGCCGGGTGCTCAAGGGCTCCAACAACCGTCCCCTGAAGTCGCTCTCCGACACGCTCAAGGGCAAGCAGGGCCGCTTCCGCCAGAACCTGCTCGGCAAGCGCGTCGACTACTCGGGCCGCTCGGTGATCGTCGTCGGTCCCGAGCTCAAGCTCTCGCAGTGCGGCCTGCCGAAGAAGATGGCCCTCGAGCTCTTCAAGCCGTTCATCTACAACCGGCTCGAGGAAAAGGGGCTGGTGGGCACCATCAAGGCCGCCAAGGAGATGGTGGAGGCCGAGGTGGACGAGGTCTGGGACGCGCTCGAGGAGGTGATCGAGGATCATCCGGTGCTCCTCAACCGGGCGCCGACGCTGCACCGCCTGGGCATCCAGGCGTTCCAGCCGACGCTCATCGAGGGCAAGGCGATCAAGATCCACCCCCTCGTCTGCGCCGCCTTCAACGCCGACTTCGACGGCGACCAGATGGCGGTCCACGTGCCGCTGAGCCCCAAGGCCCAGATTGAGAGCAAGGTGCTGATGCTCGCGAGCAACAACATCCTCTCGCCGGCGCACGGCCGTCCGCTCACGGTGCCTTCGCAGGACCTCGTGCTGGGCGGCTACTACCTGACGCTCACCAAGCCCAACGCCAAGGGCGAGGGCCGGATCTTCCCGGACTTCGATTCGGTGCTCCTGGCCCTCGACGGCGGCCAGGTGGAGACGCTGACGTCGATCAAGGTGCGCTACTCGGGGCCGTACATCAACCTCGACACGCAGCTCGACCGCCAGGACGTCGTGCACGCCGAGCTCGAGGAGCTCGACGGCACGCTGATCGAGACCACCGTCGGCCGGGTGATCTTCAACATGCACCTGCCGAAGGAGATCCCGTTCATCAACGGCCTCCTCAAGAAGCGCGGCCTCCAGGACCTGGTGGGCTACTGCTTCATCAGCCTGGGCAACGACAAGACCGTCGAGATGCTCGACGAGATGAAGGAGATCTGCTTCCTGTACGCCACCAAGTCGGGTATCTCCTTCGGCGTCGACGACATGGTGGTGCCGAGCCGCAAGCCGGAGATCCTCCAGCAGGCGGGCAACGAGGTGGTCGAGATCGAGAAGCAGCGGTCGGCCGGCGTCATCACCGCCGGCGAGCGCCACAACAAGATCATCGACATCTGGCACCGGGTGACCGAGAAGGTCTCCGAGGAGATGTTCCGCGAGATGCGGGAGGCCGAGAAGGAGACGGGTGTGTTCAACCCGATCAACCTGATGGCCGACTCCGGAGCCCGCGGCTCCCGCGAGCAGGTCCGCCAGCTCGCCGGCATGCGCGGCCTGATGTCCAAGCCTTCGGGCGAGGTCATCGAGCAGCCCATCACGGCCAACTTCCGCGAGGGGTTGTCGGTGTTGCAGTACTTCATCTCGACCCACGGCGCCCGCAAGGGCCTCGCCGACACGGCGCTCAAGACGGCCGACTCCGGCTATCTGACCCGCCGTCTCGTCGACGTGGCTCAGGACGTCATCATCAACGACGTGGACTGCGGCACGATCGACGGCATCGTCGTGACGGCCATCATGGAGGGCGGCGAGATCCTCGAGGCCCTGCGCGACCGCATCGTCGGCCGCGTCAGCCAGGAGGACATCTACGATCCGATGACCGGCGAGATGATCATCGCCGCCGGCCAGGAGATCACGGAGCTGCTCGGCAACGCCGTCCAGGCGGCCGGCATCGAGCGGGTGAAGATCCGCTCCGTGCTGACCTGCGAGGCGCGGCGGGGCGTGTGCGCCTTCTGCTACGGCCGTAACCTGGCCACCGGCAGGATGGTGGAGATCGGCGAGGCGGTCGGCGTCATCGCCGCCCAGTCGATCGGCGAGCCCGGCACGCAGCTCACGATGCGGACCTTCCACTACGGTGGTACCGCTTCGCGCGTGTCCGAGCAGTCGAAGCACATCGCCAAGAACCCGGGCGTCGTCAAGTTCCTGAACGTCAACACGGTCGAGAGCCGGCGCGGCTCGCTGATCGTGATCAACCGCAGCGGCAAGCTCGTCATCACCGACGAGAAGGGCCGGGAGCGGGAGCGCTACGCTCTCACCTACGGTTCGCAGCTGCTGGTGCACGAGGGGGACATGGTCGAGCCCGGCACCGAGCTGGTGACCTGGGACCCCTTCACCTACGCGATCCTTTCGGAGATCGGCGGCAAGGTGGAGTTCCAGGACATCGTCGAGGGCGAGAACGTCCGCGAGGAGACCGACAAGGTCACCGGCCTGTCGCAGAAGATCATCGTCGAGGCCTCCGCCAACGAGAAGCGGGTGCCGGCCATCCTGATCCACGGTGAGGACGGCCGCGAGAAGCGGTACCTGCTGCCGTCCGGCTCCCACCTCGTGGCGCTGAACGGCTCCGACGTCTTCGCCGGCGACACGATGGTCAAGATCCCGCGCGAGACGACGAAGACGAAGGACATCACCGGCGGTCTGCCCCGCGTCGTCGAGCTCTTCGAGGCGAGAAGCCCCAAGGAGCCGGCGATCATCACGGAGATCGACGGCGTCGTCCATCTCGGCGACGTCCACAAGGGCATGCGCAAGGTGCTGGTCGAGAGCGACATGGGCGATACCCGCGAGTATCTGGTGCCGCGCTCGATCCACATCAACGTGCAGGAGGGCGAGCGTGTGCGGGCCGGCGATCCCCTGATCGACGGCGCCATCAACCCGCACGACGTCCTCCAGGTGCTGGGCGAGAAGGAGCTGCAGCGCTACATGACCGACAAGATCCAGGAGGTCTACCGGTCGCAGAGCGTCGCGATCAACGACAAGCACATCGAGGTCATCGTGCGCCAGATGATGCGGTCGGTGAAGATCGAGGAGGTCGGCGATACGGAGTTCCTGATCGACGAGCAGGTGGACCGCTGGAAGTTCCAGGAGGAGAACGAGCGCGTCGTCGCCGCCGGCGGTACCCCCGCCATCGGCCGGCCGCTGCTCCTGGGCATCACCAAGGCCTCGCTGTCGACCGACAGCTTCATCTCCGCCGCGAGCTTCCAGGAGACCACCCGGGTGCTCACCGAGGCGGCGATCAGCGGCAAGGTGGACGGCCTGCGCGGCCTGAAGGAGAACGTGATCGTGGGCCGTGTCATCCCAGCCGGGACGGGCATGCACTACTACCACGACTTCCACATGGCCGAGGAGTACGTCGAGTCCGAGCCGGAGACCGAGGAGGAGCTCTTCTTCGAGTTCGGCGAGGAGGAGATCCGCAGCCTGCCCCAGGAGGTTCTCGAGGGCGACTGAGCCTTCGGCTCCTCGTGAGCGGGATTCAAGGGCGGCCTGCCGAGGCCGCCCTTTTTCTTTTCCGGTTCTCCGCCCCCCAGGTGTAAGATGGTCCCGTTATGTTGTCGCGGACGAAAGGAAGCTTCATGCGGATCCGGTCTCTTCCTCTTCTCCTCCTCCTCCTCTCCATGATCGCTGTTCCCGCGCTCGCGGACGACGTCTACCTGGCCAACGGGCGGAAGTTCGAGGGCGTGATCGCCGAGACCGTCGGCTCCCAGGTGCGCATCCAGATGCAGGGCGGCATCCTCAGCCTGCCGAGCAGCCAGGTGCTGCGGGTGGAGACGGGGGAATCCAGCCTTGCCGAGTACCTCCGCCGCAAGGAAGCCTTGAAAAAGAACCCCTCGGCCCACGCCGCGGACTGGCTGGCGCTCGCCCAGTGGACGCAGGGCAAGCAGCTCGAGCAGGCCACCCGCGAGTCCGCCCTGACGGCCGCCACGCTGGACCCGAAGCTGCCGGGAGTGGGGCCGGTCCTGCGCGGCTACGGCTACGTGCTCGACGACCAGCTCGGCCGCTGGGTCCCCTACGCCGACTCGATGCGGCGGCGGGGCTTCGTGCTCGCCAACGGCGAATGGATCACGCGCGAGGAGTACGCGGCCAATGTGCGCGCCTATGAAGAAGAGAACGCCCGGCGCCGCGCCGCCCGCGAGCAGCAGGCCCGCGACGCCCGCCAGGAGCGGCTGGTCGCCCTGACCGAGCTGAGCCTGGTCCGGGACCTGACACAGTCCGTCCTGACGCCCCAGCCCGCCTATCCGCCGGCGTACTCCGTGCCTTTCTACGGCGTGCCGGTGGTGGTCGTTCCCGGCGCCTGGGGGCACGGCAACTGGCGGTCCCCCAACAAGCCGGATCCCCGCAGCTTCACCCACGTGCCGGGGAGCCTGATTCCGGGCAACGATTTTCCTCCGTCGGCCGGCTCGAACTGAGCTTGTGGCCGACGCGATCGAGGTAGAGGACCTCCGCAAGACCTATCCCGGCGGAGTGGAGGCGCTCCGCGGGGTCTCGTTCGCCGTCCGCTCCGGCGAGGTTTTCGCCCTGCTGGGACCGAACGGCGCCGGCAAGTCCACCACGGTCCGCATCCTGACCACGCTTTCGGACCCGACCGCCGGCGGCGCCCGCGTCGCCGGCTTCGACGTCGTCCGGCAGCCTCTGGAGGTGCGGCGGCGGATCGGCTACGTCGCCCAGAGCTCCGGCGTCGACGCGACCGCCACCGGCCGGGAGAACCTGACGCTGCAGGGCCACCTCTTTCGCATTCCGGCGGCGCGGCTGCGCGGCCGGGTGGAGGAGCTGCTGCACCTGTTCCAGCTCGAGGCCGCGGCGGACCGTCCCGCCCAGACCTACTCCGGCGGCATGAAGCGCCGCCTCGACGTGGCCATGGGCCTGATCCATGGTCCCGAGGTGCTGTTTCTGGACGAGCCGACGACGGGGCTTGATCCGGAGAGCCGGGCCGTGATGTGGAAGGAGGTCCGGCGGCTGGCCGAGGGCGGGCTCACGCTGCTGCTGACCACCCATTACCTGGAAGAGGCCGACCAGCTCGCGCAGCGTCTGGCGATCGTGGACGGCGGCCGGATCGTGGCCGAAGGGGCTCCCGAGGAGCTCAAGAGCCGCCTGCGGAGCACCGTGGCGAGCCCGTCGCTCGACGACGTCTACCTGGCCGCCACCGGCCATGCCTATCGGGATGGAGAGTCATGGAGTTCCTGAAAGACACCTGGTATCTCTTCCGCCGCCTGTGGCGAGCGACGCTCAGAATGCCGGTCTTCGTCATCATCTCGATCGTCCAGCCCATCCTCTGGGTGCTGCTCTTCGGGCAGCTCTTCCGTTCGGTGACCACCATCCCGGGGTTCGGGAGCGACTCCTACGTCCAGTTCCTGGCGCCGGGCATCGCGATCATGACGGCCCTCTTCGGCGCCGCCTACTCGGGGATGGGCCTCCTCGCGGACATCGACCGCGGCGTGCTCGACCGCATGCTGGCGACGCCGGTCTCCCGCGGCGCCCTGATCGCCGGGCGCATCCTCCACTCGGCGGTCCTGGTGATCTTTCAGGCGGGCCTCATCCTCATCGTCGCCTGCCTGCTCGGAGCGCGCCCCCGCGGCGGCATCCCGGGCCTCCTGGTCGTGTTCCTCGCCGCCTCTCTCCTCGGCGCCGCCTTCGCCTCGTTCTCGAACGCCCTGGCCCTCCTCGCCCGCCGGCAGGAGCTGGTCATCGCGGTGATGAACTTCGTCGTGCTGCCCACGACTTTCCTCTCCAGCATGATCATGTCCCGCAACCTCATGCCGGGCTGGATCCGCGGCGTCTCGCGCTTCAACCCCGTCAACTGGGCCGTGACCGCCGCCCGCGACGGCTTCGAGGGGCGGGCCGCCGCCGAGATGGCCCTCTCCCTCGCCCTGCTGGCCGGTTTCGCCCTCGTCTGCGGCTTCCTGGCGACCCGGGCTTTCGGCCGTTACCGGCGGGCGATGTAGGCGGGGCCGGCCGAAGTCCCTGCGCAAAGAAGAGATATGCGCAAGGATGATACGATAGACCACTTTTTCCAGGCGGACTGCATTCAAGCAGGCCACTCGTTGCGAAAGGATGGGGGCTCATGAAGAGGCGCTCGCGGGACAAGAAGCTCTTGCTGTCCAAGGAAACGCTCCGCAATCTGATGACCACCGAGCTGCGCTTCGTAGCCGGCCGCGGGTCCGAGTGCAACACGGAAAACAACACCCAGGGTGACCTGAGCGCGTGTGACTGCTCGACCAGCAGATTCGCCACCGACACCTGTGGCGCCTGCTCGACCGTTCAATGGTAGAAGGCCTTTCGGGCGTCGAGCCAGAAGCTCGACGCCCGGTATCCTGACGGCATGCAAGTCGACGATGTCCTGGTCGCCTACGTCGAGGACTACTTCGAGACCCTGTCCGGTCTCTCCTACAGCGATCTCGAACGCCGGCAGGATGGGTTTCATGCCAGTCTCGCCTACGGTGCCGCGGGAATCGCCTACGCCTGCTGGCACACGGCGCTGGTGCTCGAAGAACCCGAGCTGCTGGACGAGGCCGAGCGCTGGCTCGCCGCTACCAGGGGACGCGAGCAGGACAGGTTGTCCTTTCTGGTGCCGCTGTCCGAGCTTCGAGAGCGGCCCGCGAGCCACTTCCTGTTCGGTGAAGCTGGGCTGGTCTTCGTGCGGGCTCTCGTCTCCCACGCACGGCAGGACGAGGCGGCGCGGGCTACCGCGATCACACGGTTTGCGGAGTTGAGCCGGGCGTCGCGGGAGGGCTCCCCGGAGCTCTACAACGGTGTGGCCGGCTGCCTCGTGGGCACCGCCATTCTCATGGCGTACACAGGCGATGCCCGGCTCCGGGAGCTCGGTGCGGAACTGGCGAGCGATCTCGCCGGCCGGGCGATTCCCGACGAGGAGGGGACATTTCTCTGGCCGGAGCTCCGGGGGCTCGGCCTCTCGCACGGCAGCTCGGGACCCCATCTCGCCCTGCTCATCCACTCGGCCGCCACCGGATCGCCACTGCCGGAATGGTACGCCCTATCCGTAGAGAAGCTGCTCGGCCTGGCGCTCGCCACTCCCTCCCGGCTCTGTCCGAGCCCGTCGCATCATGCGATGCTCTGCAATGGCTTCGCCGGCCTCACTTTCCTGGGTGCGAGGGCCTACCGCGCCTTGGGCGGACAGGGGCTTCTCGAAGGGGCGCGGCAGGCCTGCCTTCTCGCGCTGGCGATGACTTCCCACCGGCCCGATCTCTGCTGCGGCCGGGCCGGGGTGGCCTACGGGTGCCTCGCCCTGTCGCGCGTGGATCAGGAGGGCTCCTGGAAGACCAAAGCCACGGACCTCGCGCTCTCGACGCTCCTGTGCGAGCGCGAGGAGTGGAGGAAGGCAGGCCTCTACGGTGGCGAAGCCGCCATCCCGTGCCTTGCCTCGAGTCTCATCGCCGGGATCGCCACCGGACCCCCGGCCTTGGACCTGCTGGAGCTGTCCGACTCGGATCTCGGCGCTGGCCAGGTGATGGACAATTCCTCTACGGGGACTACGGGATGACCCTGCCGCCAGACTCTCCAGAGGATCCGGAAACGAACCGGCTCGGGGAGGACGCCCGGCGGGAGAAGAACTGGAAGCGCTGGGGGACCTATCTCGCCGAGCGCCAGTGGGGCACCGTCCGCGAGGATTACTCGGCGAACGGCGATAGTTGGGGCTCTTTCTCCCACGACCAGGCGCGCAGCCGGGCCTACCGCTGGGGCGAGGACGGCCTGCTGGGGCTCTGCGACCGCGAGGGCCGCGCCTGCTTCGCGCTGGCCGTGTGGAACGGCCGCGATCCCATCCTCAAGGAGCGGCTCTTCGGGCTGACCAACTCCGAGGGCAACCACGGCGAGGACGTCAAGGAGCAATATTTCTTCCTCGACGCGACGCCCTGCTGCACCTACGCCAAGGCCCTCTACAAGTACCCGCAGGCCGCCTTCCCCTACGCCCGGCTGGTCGAGGAGAACGGGCGCCGGAGCCGGGAGCAGCCGGAGTTCGAGATCCTCGACACAGAGGTTTTCGACGAGAGCCGCTACTTCGACGTCTTCGTCGAGTACGCCAAAGAGGGGCCCGACGACGTCCTGATCCGCGTCACCGCCGTCAACCGCGGGTCCGAGGCGGCCACGCTCCATGTCCTGCCCACGCTTTGGTTCCGCAACACCTGGAGCTGGGGGCGCGCCGGGCAGGAAGGCTACTGGCCGAAGGGCTCGATCCGGCGGAATGGAGATCGAGGATTGATGGCGGACCATCCCGGCTTGGGACGGCTGCGCCTGGCGGCGGAGACGGCTCCCGAGGCTCTCCTGTTCACGGAGAACGAGACCAACGCCGAGCGCCTCTTCGGCGTTCCGTCCGAGTCGCCATACGTCAAGGATGCCTTCCACCGCTGGCTGATCGAGGGGAAGCGCGAGGCCGTGAACCCGGCGGAGGAGGGGAGCAAGGCCGCCCTGGTCTACCGCCTCGAGCTGCCGCCGGGAGGCGCGGCGGAGATCCATCTGCGGCTCTCCTTGCAGGCGGAGGAGCCGGCGCCGGCCGAGCCGTTCGGCGACGGCTTCGCCCAGACGTTCGCCGGCCGCATCGCCGAGGCGGACGCGTTCTACGCCGGCCGGCTGGCGGCGGGGCTCTCCGAGGACGGCCGGCGGATCGCCCGCCAGGCCCACGCGGGGCTCCTCTGGTCCCGGCAGTTCTATTACTACGTCGTCCGCGACTGGCTGGCGGGCGATCCCGGCCAGCCGCCGCCTCCCCAGGAGCGCCGGCAGGGCCGCAACGCCGGCTGGCAGCACCTCCACAGCCGCGACGTGATCTCCATGCCCGACACCTGGGAGTACCCCTGGTGGGCGGCCTGGGATCTCGCCTTCCACATGCTGCCGCTCGCCCGGACCGACCCCGAATTCGCCAAGGAGCAGCTCATCCTGCTCCTGCGCGAGTGGTACATGCACCCGAACGGTCAGCTCCCCGCCTACGAGTTCAACTTCTCGGACGTCAACCCGCCCGTGCACGCCTGGGCCTGCTGGCGCGTCTACAAGATGGCGGCGCCCCGCGGGCGGCGCGACCGCCTGTTCCTGGAGCGGGCCTTCCAGAAGCTCCTCATCACCTTCACCTGGTGGGTGAACCGCAAGGACCCCGAGGGGCACAACCTCTTCTCGGGCGGCTTCCTGGGGCTCGACAACATCGGCGTCTTCGACCGCTCGCGTCCCCTCCCGGGCGGCGCCTCGCTGCAGCAGGCCGACGGCACGGCCTGGATGGCCTTCTTCTGTACCACGATGCTCTCCATGGCCCTGGAGCTGGCGCGCGAGGACCCGGCCTACGAGGACGTCGCCTCGAAGTTCTTCGAGCACTTCGTGGCGATCAGCGACTCGATCAATGGCCTGAATGGAATCGATGGCCTGGGCGGCTCCGGGCTCTGGAACGAGGAGGACGGCTTCTATCAGGACCAGATCCTGGCCGGCGGCCAGCGCATCCCGATGCGCGTCCGCTCGATCGTGGGGATCATCCCCCTGTTCGCCGTCTCGATCCTGGCGGAGGAGGTGGTCTTCCGGCGGCTGCCGGGCTTCGCCAAGCGGATGCGCTGGTTCCTGGAGAACCGCCAGGACCTGGCGCGCTCCATCTCCTTCATGGAATCCTCGCGGCGGCCGGGAGACACGGTCTACCTGCTCGCCATCCCCTCGCGCGAGCGCCTGGAACGGGTGCTGCGCTACGTGCTCGACGAGTCGGAGCTCCTCTCGCCTCATGGCGTCCGGTCGCTCTCCCGCGCCCACCGCGAGCATCCCTTCGAGCTGACGGTCGAGGGCGAGGTCCACCGCGTGGAGTACGTGCCGGGGGAGTCGCGGGACGGGCTGTTCGGCGGCAACTCGAACTGGCGGGGGCCGGTCTGGCTCCCCCTCAACTACCTGCTGATCGAGGCCCTGGAGCGGTACCATCACTTCTACCACGACACGCTGAAGGTGGAATGCCCGACGGGCTCGGGGCGGATGATGACGCTCGACGAGGTCGCCCGCGAGCTGCGCCAGCGTCTCGCCAACCTCTTCCTGGCGGACGAGGCGGGCCGCCGCCCCTGCCACGGCGGCGAGCGGCGCTTCGCCGAAGACCCCCACTGGCGCGACCTGCTGCTTTTCCACGAGTACTTCCACGGCGACGACGGCCGCGGCCTCGGAGCGAGCCATCAGACCGGCTGGACGGCGCTCTCGGCGCTGATCCTCAATGATTTAACGTAGAGTCAGCGGCCGAAGTCCTGCACCCAGAGCACCGTGTAGCCCACCGAGCTCCGGCCCACGGCGACGCCCACGCCAAGGCCGGTGAAGGCGGGGTCGAGGAGGTTGCGGCGGTGCTCCTGGCTCGCCATCCAGTTGTCCATCGCCTCGCCGACCGACAGCGGTCCGCGGGCGATGTTCTCTCCCACCACCCGCGCCCTGTAGCCGTTCTTGCGCACGCGGTCCGCGGGACGGCTGCCCTCCGGCGACACGTGGTTGTAGTAGGAGCGCAGCAGCATGTCCTCGGCGTGGCTCTGCGCCGCGGCGTTGAGTTGGGCGTCGAGGACGAGCGGGGGCCGGCCGGCCGCGGCCCGCTCGGCGTTGGCGCGGGCGAGCATCTCCGAGCGCACCCGCGCCGGATCGGCGAGCGCGGCCGTCTGGCGGGCGAACGACTCGCTCTCCCGCCAGGCCAGGAAGAAGGTGTAGAGCGGCGTCCCCTTGATCTCGCTGATACCGACCCCGAGCTCCTGGTAGTCGGCTTCCATCAGGGACTGGAAGGTCTCCGGATACTGCGTCTTGATCCAGGCCAGCAGGGCGGCGGGCTCGTCCGGCCCCGCCGCGAAGGCCTGGTGCCAGCCATGGGCCTCGTAGCCCGATTTGCGCAAACGGCGTTGGATCGTCGGGATCGACCGCTCGTCGTAGGTCACGCCCCCCTTCTCGTGGATCTCCTGGGCGTTCTCCTGCGCCACCTGGTTCAGCGGCTCGGCCAGCCGCAGCGGCGCCATGCCCGCCGCCACCCGCTCCTCGTTGAAGCGGGCGAGCAGGCCTTGCCGGAGCGTCTCCGGAGAGGGCGGTCCCGCGATGGCGGGGATCTGGGCAATCAGGGTCAGGAGGAGAAGGACAGCCGGTGGGTACATGGATTGCTAAGGATCTTCTCCGGAATGCGAATCGCCGTTATCGTCAACCAGGGGGCCGGCTCGGTCGTGAGCGGATCCGTGAGCGCCGAGAGCCTCCGCCGGTCGTTCCTCGAAGAGGGAACCGAGGCCGACGTTCACGTCATTCCCGGCGAGCGGATCTGCGACACCGCGCGCGAGGCCGTGGCCCAGGGAGTCGACGCGGTGGTGGCCGGCGGTGGAGACGGCACCATCCGGGCCGTGGCCTCGGTGCTGGCCGGCGGCCAGGTTCCGCTGGGTGTCCTGCCGCTCGGGACCCTGAACCACTTCGCCAACGACCTGAAGATCCCCACCGACCTCGAGGACGCCATCCGCCTGATCCCGAACGGCGAGATCAAGGCCCTCGACGTCGGCGACGTCAACGGCGAGATCTTCCTCAACAACTCATCGCTCGGGTTGTACCCGCCGATCGTCCAGGCGCGCGACCAGGAGATGCGGCGCTCGAACCACGGCAAGTGGGTGTCGATGGCGATCGCCACCTTCAAGCTGTTGCCGAGGCTCTCCTCGCTCCACGTACGGATCTCGTCCGGCGACTGGCAGGTCGAGCGCAAGACCGAGCTCATCTTCGTCGGTAACTGCGAGTACCAGATGAGCGCCCTGACCCACGGCTCTCCCAACCGGCTGGAGAGCGGCAACCTCTATCTCTATCTCGCGCGCAGCCGCAGCCGGCTGGGCCTCATCGGTCTCGCGCTGGTCGGCCTGGTGCGCGACATCAAGGAGACCCGGAGCGTCGAGGACTGGCCTCTGCCCGAGTTCAAGATCGAGGTGCGGAAGAAGCACTCCATTCCGGTCGCCTTCGACGGCGAGGTCACGATGATGAAGTCTCCCCTCCTTTATCGGACACGCCCGCGCGCTCTGCGGGTGATCCTGCCGCCCGCCGAGCCTCCGGCTCCCGCTTGATTTGAAGGTTTAGGACCGCGTCCAGCGGATCTCGGCCTCCTCGCGGTCGCCGAGCAGCTTGCGCAGGAGGGCGGTGAGCTCGGGGTCGGCCCCTTCGGACTCGAAGAAGTCCACCGTCGTCCGGTTGAGATAGTAGTCGTCGTCCTCCGACGACTCCTCCTCCAGGCGGTCGGCCATGAACTGGAACTGCTCGTCGGTGAGGGTGCCGATTTCGGCGCCCGTCTGCTTGTCGAAGATCTGAACCATGAAGAAGCCTCCTGGGAAGTGAAACCAACGGTCGGCACCTGCGTCTGGGGAAGTGTAAGCTAATCCAGCTCCAGGAGATGGCCATGAAGACAACCCGCACTCCGACCCTTTGCCTCGTCCTTCTGGCCGCGATCTGGACCTTGCCCCTTCCTGAAGCCACCGCCTGCACCACCTTCTGCCTCAAGAGCGGCTCCCAGGCCGTCTTCGGCAAGAACTACGACTGGGGCGTGGGCGATGGCCTCGTGATCGTCAACAAGCGCGGCATGAGGAAGGCCGCCGCCCTCCCGCCGCCGGAAAAGCCGGCCCGCTGGGTGTCGAAATACGGCAGCGTGACGTTCAACCAGTACGGTCGGGAATTCCCCAACGGCGGCTTGAACGAGGCGGGGCTCGCCGTCGAGCTGATGTGGCTCGACGAGACGCGCTACCCCGTGCCGGACTCGCGGCCGGCCCTCGGATGCCTCGAATGGATCCAATACCAGCTCGACAACTTCGCCACGGCCGCGGAGGTGGCGAGGAACGCCGCTTCGCTGCGGGTCTCGGCCGACGCCAAGGTCCATTACCTGGCGTGCGACAAGAGGGGGAGCTGTGCGGCCGTCGAGTTCCTCGGCGGCAAGCCGGTCGTCCACACCGGCTCGCGGCTGGCCCTGGCCAATCATTCCTATGAGGATTCGCTGCGCTTCCGCGAGCGGAACCGCGGCGACGCCAAGGCGCTCCGGGGGATCGGCTCGCTCCAGCGGTTCGCCCGCGCCTCCGAGCGGACGGAAGCGTACGCCCGCCGTGGAACGGGCGACCCCGTCCGCTACGCCTTCGAAACCCTGGACGGCGTGGCCCAGGGCTCCTACACGCGGTGGAGCATCGTCTACGACCTCGAGGCCGGTCGCGTGCACTGGCGCACCCGGGAGAACCGGCGGCCGCGCTCCGTCGCCCTCGCCGCGTTCGACTTCTCCTGCGCCACGCCCGTGAAGATGCTCGGCATCGACGACGGCGCGGGCGACGTGAGCCGCCTCTTCGCCCCGTACACACCCGCGGCGAACCGCAAGCTCGTGGCCTCCGCCGTCCGCCAGACGGAGTTCCTGGCCGGCATCCCCGCGGAAGAGGTGGCCCAGGTGGTCAACCACCCGGAGAGCACGTCCTGCGTGGTCGCGCGGAAGAGCCGCTGATTCTCCCTCGGTAATCCTCAGTAATCCTCGGTAATCCTCAGTAATCCTCAGACAGGTGTCTGGAAAACCTGCCATGGCGCTCGGGGGCCCCGCCGCGCCGGGGCGGCCCGGTGTCCTCAAGGGAGGCCGGCCCAACGCTCCGGTTCGTCCTCAACAGGAAACGGCAAACCTGAAACAAAGGGCTTTTCGCGCCGTCTACCCCCTTGTGGACCCCTTGGCATCGCGGTTGCTCCCATGGGGCTGACGTAAGGGTCACAAAGGAGAGAAAAAATGATTTCCAGACAGACACGAGCATTCATCGCCCTCACGGGGCTTCTCGTCGTTGCCATGCCGGCCTTCGCTCAGCGCGGCCGGGGCCATCGCTACGAGCCCGAGAGGGAAGGAGCCTTCCGCATCCACCTCGGCGCCTTCCAGCCGGAAGGAGATTCGGAGTACTGGCGCGACAAGCAGGAAGACTTCACCGGCGCGGCCGTCGAAGACTTCGAGAACGCGAGCTTCGGGCTCGACTACATCCTGCCTCTGAACGGCCGGCTGAGCCTCATGTTCTCCGGTTCCTACTACGAGGGCGATTCCACCAACGCCTACCGTGACTTCGAGGACAACTTCGGCAATCGTATCCGCCACGATACGACGCTGGGTATCGCCTCGGGCACCATCGGCCTCCTCCTGAACCTGACCGGGCGGGACGCCGCGATCCAGCCCTACCTGGGCGTGGGCGGCGGCGCCTATCCCTGGCGGCTCGAGGAGTCGGGCGACTTCATCGACTTCGGCCCCGCCTCGCGGCCGGTCTTCTCCGCCACCCTGGAGTCCGAGGGCGTCGGCTTCGGCTACTACGGGCTGGCCGGCGTCGAAGCGCCGATCACGCGCAACCTCTCGATCTTCGCCGAGGGCCGCTGGACCCAGGCCGACGACGATCTTTCCGACGACTTCGAAGGCTTCGGCAAGCTCGACCTCAGCGGCCGAGAGTTCGCCGCCGGGCTTTCCTGGAGCCTGTAGACCCCTCCCCAAGAATGCTGACAGGCCCGGCAGGGAAATCTCTCCCTCCGGGCCCTTCAACTCGCCGCCCGGGCCTCGTTGACGAGGGCGGAGAGCACTTTCCGGTATTCCTGATCGAGGGCGGTCAGGGGAGCGGCGAAGGCCTCCGCCGAGGTGCCGCGCGGCAGGTGCTCCACGTCGGCGCACAGCCGCGAGAGGCTCATGGCTCCGAGCGCCGCGCTGCTGCCTTTGAGGGCATGGACCTTCCGCTTGAGGAGCTGCCAGTCGCCGAGCGCCACCGCCGAGCGGATCTCCGCCACGTAGGCCTGGGACTGGAACGTCGCCGCGATGTCGCCCAGCACGTCCCGGCCCGTGGCCCGGCCCAGCGCGCGCAACTCGTGGATGCGGGCGCCGTCGAGCACCTCCGAGGTATCGGCCGCCGGGCCGGGGGCTTCAGGGTCGGCGTCGCCTAGCCAGCGCTCCAGTTTCTTCCGCAAGACGTCCTCCAGGCAGGGCTTGGTGATGTAGTCGCTCATACCCACGGTGAGACAGTGGTCCAGCTCCTCCCGCCGAGCGTGGGCCGTCAACGCCACGATGGGGATCCGCTGGTTTCTGTCCGCGCCCTCCCGGATGCGGCGAGTGGCCTCGTAGCCGTCGAGCTCCGGCATGTGGCAATCCATCAGGATCAGATCGAAGGAGCCGTTCTCCAGCGCTTCCAGCGCCTCCCGGCCGTTGCTGACGGCGACGACGTCGTAGTCCAGCGCCGAGAGCTGCTGGACGATGACGAGCTGATTGATGACGTTGTCTTCCGCCACCAGGATGCGGTGCCGCCGGCCGTCGCGCTCCCGCGCCACCGGCTCGCTCCCGGGGACGGCGGCTTCCGGCGGCGAGGCCGGTTCGAGCCCCAGGACGAACCAGAAGGTCGAGCCGTCCCCGAGAGCGCTCTCGAACCCGATCTCGCCGCCCATCTGCTCGACGATCCGCCGGCTGATCGCCAGGCCCAGCCCGGTGCCGCCGAAGCGCCGCGAGGTGGAGCTGTCGGCCTGCGAGAACAGCCCGAACAGCCGTGGATGGGCTTCGACGGGGATGCCGATGCCCGTGTCGCGGACGGTGAACTCGAGCCGGCCGTCGGCGAGCCGCCGCACCTCGACGTCGACCCTGCCCGCCGTGGTGAACTTCACCGCGTTGCCGATCAGGTTGGTGAGCACCTGCCGCAGGCGTCCGGGATCGCCCCAGACCCACGGCGGCACGTCCTCGCCGATGTCGAGGTCCAGCTCGGTGTCGCGGCCGCTGGCGGTGAACCGCAGCAGCGCCACGATCTCGTGCAGCGTGCCCGCCAGGTCGAAGGGCACCCGTTCGAGCGACAATCCGCCGGCTTCGATCTTCGAGAAGTCCAGGATGTCGTCGATCAGCCGCAGCAGCGACGTCGCCGAGCTCTGGATCAGCTCGGCGTAATCGCTCTGCTGCGGTGTCAGGCCGGTCCTGCGCAGCAGGCCGATGAGGCCCAGGACGCCGGCCATGGGAGTGCGGATCTCATGGCTCATGTTGGCGAGGAACTGGCTCTTGGCCAGATCGGCCTGCTCGGCCGCCTCCTTGGCCAGGCGCAGCTCCTCCGCCCTGCGGCGCTCCGTGACGTCGCGGTTGATGCTGAGGATGGCCGGCTGGCCCTCGTACTCGATGAACGAGGCGTTGATCTCGAGGAACATCCGGCTGCCGTCCTTGCGGAGCTGGGTCGATTCGAAGTTGTAGAAGACCCCCCGCTCCATGGTCTCGGCGATCTGCCGCTGGCCGCGCGGAACGTCCTCCGAAACAGCCTCCAGAGACATGCCGATGAACTCTTCGCGGCTGAGCCCATAGATCTCGCAGGCCCGGCGGTTGACGTTGAGGACGATCTCGTTCTGGGGCGCGAAGACGATGATGGCGTCGTGGGCGTTCTCGAAGATCCGGCGGTAGTCCAGGCTCGCCTTGCGCAGCTCCTCGGCGCGCTCCTCGACCCGCCGTTCGAGCTCGTCGCGGTCCTTGCGGAGCTCTTTCTGGGCCGTTTCGAGCTCGGCCGCCCGCAGCGCCAGCAGATGCGACCGGGTGAGGCGCTCCCAGCGTTCCCGGCGGAGCTGCGCGCCCAGCAGCATCATGTAGCCGAAGAAGAAGAACAGGCAGAGGATCTGCCAGCGGCCGAGATTCCAGTCGGCCAGACCCAGGCCGCCGACGATGGCCAGGAGAGCCGGCAGGACCAGGGAGACGACGAAGACCAGCACCACTCGGGGCACGTGGGAGTAGAGGATGACGCCCATGCTGGCGACCACGGCAAGGATCGTGAGGATGAAGAACGACTCGCCGCTGGGGCCCAGGCTCGTGAGGACGGTGAAGAACAGCCAGCCGAGGGTCTGAGCCTTCAGGATGAGCATGGAGTAGAAGCCGAGCCGCCACCGCCGGGGGCTGGCGGCGTAGATCTCGTCGAAGTGCCGGACCAGGTAGATGCGCATTGCGGCGAGAGCCACGATGGCGATCACGGCGACGGTGAAACGGACGGGGGTTTTCCTCTGCAGGTCCGCCGCCAGCCCTACGATCAGCAGGATGATGGGGTAGCTGAAGGCGCCCGGAAAGGAGCGCTGGGCTGACAGCCGGTCCGCTGACTCCCTTACCGCGGGCAGTATTTCGGGCAGCATTTCGGGCAATATTCCGGGCAGCATTTCGGGCAGTCTTCCGGGCAATGCTGCGGGCAATATTTGGCGTTGACTCCTCGGTCGTGTCACGGCAGAGGGCCCCTTGAAGCAAGTCTACGAGTGTGACGCGATCCTATCCGGTTTGTGCCAATTTGAACAGCGGCATTCAGGAATGTTAAAAGATCTAGCTTTGACTATCTTCGCTTGTGAGCACACCGCGAAGCCGGCGGACGCCGTCGAGGATCTCCGGGACGCTCGTGCCGCCATAGCCCAGGACGAGCCCCGGGCGGGAGGCCTCGCCGAGATAGCAGGCCGAGAGCGGCATGGCCCAGAGGCCCTGCCGGGCGGCTTGCCGGGAGATCCGCCGGTCGTCCGATCCCTCGGGAAGGGTCGCCACGAGGTGCAGGCCCGCCTGGCCGTCGTGCACCTCCAGCCCGCCGCCGAGCTCCTCGCGGATGGCGTCCACCAGGGCGTCCCGCCGCTCGCGGTAGAGCATCCGCATCCTGCGGATGTGGCGGGCGAAATGCCCCTCGACGATGAAGTCCGTGAGCACCGCCTGGTGCAAGGTCGATGGAAAGATATCCATCGCGTCGCGCACCGCGGCGAAGCGTGGGATGAGGTCGGTGGGGAGGACGATATAACCGAGGCGCAGGGCGGGAAATAAAACCTTGCTGAAGGTTCCGATGTAAATCACGCGGGAGTCGCGGTCGAGGCCCTGCAGCGCGGCGATGGGGAGGCTTTCGTAACGATATTCGCTATCGTAATCGTCCTCCAGAATCCAGGCGCCGCTCTTCTGCGCCCAGTCCAGGAGCTGGAGGCGGCGCGAGGCGCTGAGGGTCGCTCCCAGCGGATATTGATGGGAGGGCGTGACATAGGCGGCCCGCGCCTGCGGGCAGAGCGCGATCCCGGCGGCCACGTCCAGGCCCTCGCCGTCCACGGGAACGGGCACCAGGCGGGCCTCGGCCATGGTGAGGACGTCCCGCGCTCCGCCGTAGCCGGGCTCTTCCACCCAGACCGCGCTGTGCGGGTCGAGCAGGACGCGGGCCGAGATCTCGAGGGCCTGCTGGGAGCCGCTGACCACCATGATCTGCTCCGCCTCGCAGCGCACGGCGCGCGCGGTCCGCAGATAGGCGGCCACGGCCTCGCGGAAAGGTGCATACCCCATCGGATCGCCGTAGAGCAGCAGTCTGGCGCGGGGGTTCCGGCTGTGGCGGGCGGCGAGGGCCGACCAGGTCTGGAAGGGGAAGCGGTCGACCGCGGGCTGACTGACGCGGAAGGCCCCCCAGCCGCCGAGCCATGGGTCGGGCTCCGGCCGGAGCAGGATCTCGGAGCGCCGCGCCACGATCCGGCGGGCGGAGCGGGGCCCCGGCTCGCGGACATCCCGGCTTCCGGGCGCGGGCCGAACGTCGGGGAGGGAGCGCGCGACGAAGGTGCCGGCGCCGACCTGGGTTTCGAAGTAGCCCTCGGCCAGGAGCTGCTCGAACGCGGTGAGGACCGGCATGCGCGAGATCCCCAGCTCCGTGGCGAGGCCGCGCGTCGAGGGCAGGCGCTGGCCCGGTCGCAGCCGGCGTTCCAGGATCGCCTCGCGATACCGGTCGTAGAGCTGCCGGTGCAGGGGCGTCGCCGAGCCGCGGTCGATCGCGATGACGGGCGGCAGTCCCGGAGGCGGTTTCTTCACGCGGCGATCATAGTGGTTCCAGGAACGAGGACGACGTGGCAGGCCCTTGGGGCACGCGGCATCTCTTGCCGGACACGCGGTATATCCTCCAGGGCACGCGGCATATCTGGCGGGGTAAGCGGCATTCCCTTCGGGCTACGCGGTAGATCCGGCCGGGTATGCGGTATATCCTCGGGGGTACGCGGTATATCTTCGCGGACACGCGGCATATCTTCCAGGGTACGCGTTATCTCCTCTCCGACACGCGGTATATCCTTCGGGACACGCGGCATCTCCTTGAGGGTACGCGGTATCTATTCCGGGACACGCGGCATATTTGTCTCGACTCGCGGCATCTCTGCCTCGGCGGGAGGCTCATCAGGACAAGGTCGCGGTATATCGCCGCGCAACGACGGCGAAAATACCTTCCTCTCCCCCGGAGAATCGTCGGGCGCCAGGCGGGCTTACCACCTAGAGTATTTCGTCTATAATCTAAATCATCAACCGTCCGCGACGCGGATTGAAGGGAGCTCCCATGAAGAAGAGAATCGGACTGCTCGTGTGTGCCCTGACCCTCACGGCCGCTGCTTTCGCTACCGGACCTGCGCCGGCCGAGGCCGCCTGTTTCAAACCCGCCTGTTTCGCCTCTCCCGCGTGCTGCTTCGACAGGGAGTGCACCACCTGGTGCAACACCACGGGTGGCGGCGCCCCGATGTGCCAGGGAGCCGGAATGGGGCAGGGCGGCTGCTGCGCCTGCGGCCCCATCGAAAGCTGAGCTTTCCGGAAGCGGCTCAGGGCTCCGGGAGGATCGGCTCGGAGCCCGGGTCTTCCCCGGGGTCTTCCCAAGATCTGGCCTCGTAGAGCCGGTCGACGAGCGCCGCCCGGCGCTCCAGCACGGCACGCTGATTGACGTAGCCCTTGTCGGTGATCTCGCCGGCCTGGAGAGACGGCGGCTCGGCCACCAGCAGGGCGCGGGCGATGCGCCGGCTGCTGGCACCCTTCGCGGCGTTGTGGGCCGCGAGGCCGGCCGCCAGCCGCTCGCGCACCTCGGGCCGGCGGATCAGCTCGGCGAGAGGCGTCTCCTCTGCCAAGCCGGGACAGAGCGAGCGGCAGCCGGCCGGGTTGGGAAAGGCGAGCAGGCCGATCGCCTCCCGGTCGTGGCCCGTCACCACCACGTCCTGGAGGAGGGGAGCGCAGGCCGCGATCACCTCCAGGCGCAGCTCGCCCACGTGGACCCAGGTGCCCGACGTCAGCTTGAAGTTCTCGGCGAGACGGCCGTCGAAGAGGATGCCCTTGGCGGGGTCGTCCGGATCGGCGAGCCGGCCCGCGTCCCCCGTCTTGAGGAAGCCGTCCTCGTCGAGCTGCTCGCGGGTGAGATCGGGGCGCCGCCAGTAGCCGGGGGTCACGTTGGGCCCCTTGACCCGCAGCTCGAGCTTGCCGCCGACGGGCGCCAGCTTGATCTCCGTGCCCGCTCCGGGCAGGCCGATGACGCCCGCCCGCTCGATCAGGAAGTGGATCTGGGTGGCGCTCGGCGCCGTCTCCGTCGAGCCCCAGGCCGAGAGCATGACGACGCGCCGGCCCGTCGCCTCGATCGACAGACGTTCCAGCTTCTCCCACAGGTGCTGCGGCAGGGCCGCGGCGGCGTAGAAAAGGGCGTCCAGATCCCGAAAGAAGGCCTCGCGCAGCTCGCCATCCCGCTCCAGGTAGGGGATCAGCATCTCGAAGCCGCGCGGCACGTTGAAGTGGAAGGTGGAAGGCACCTCCCGCAGGTTCCGGACCGTCGTCTCGATCAGCCCGGGCGCCGCCTTGCCGCCGTCGACGTAGAGCGTGCCGCCGTTGCGCAGCGCCAGGTTGAAGTTGTGATTGCCGCCGAAGGTGTGGCTCCAGGGCAGCCAGTCCACCAGTACGGGGGGACGCTCTTCGAGGAAGGGCCAGGCCTGCGCGAGCACCTGCTGGTTCGAGCAGAGCATGCGCTGGGTGTTGATGACGCCCTTGGGCTTGCCCGTCGATCCCGAGGTGAAGAGGATCTTGGCGACGGTGTCGGGGCCGACCGCCGCGAAGCGGTCGTCCAGATCGGAATGCCGCGAGGTCTCCAGGAGCGCGCCGAAAGAGGCCGCGCCGGCCACGATCTCGACCGGGCCGATCGATGACATCGCGGATACCGCCCCCAGGGCCTTCGCGTACCGGTCGCCGTCGGCGGCGTAGACCAGGCCCGGCCGCACCATCTCGAAGATGTAGCGGAGCTGGGCGTGGTCCTCCGACAGCAGCGAGTAGGCGGGCGAGACCGGCACGGCGGGGATGCCCGCGTGCAGGGCGGCGAGCTGAAGCAGGCCGTGGTCGACGCCGTTGTCGGAGAGGAGCGCCACCGGGCGATCTTCTCCAAGCCCGCGCGCCAGCAGGGCGCTGGCGAGCCGCTCGACGCTCTCCAGGGCCTCCCCATAGCTGACGCGGCGCCAGCCGCCTTCCGGATGGCGTTCCGCGAGGAAGGTGCGCTTCGGCGCGGCCCCGGCCCAGTGGCGCAGAAGCTCGCCGAGACAGCGTGGATAAGGCCGCAGCTCGTGCCGCGAGCGCATCACCAGCCCGCCGCCTGGGAGGGGGCGGGTGTCGACGGCGACGGGCGCGAGGTTGAGAGGTTTGTAGGGAGGTTTGGTCATGGGATCGGAAGTCTATACGCCGAAGGCCAGAAACGTTTCTTTTCCCCCGGCCACTCACATTCAGGAGAGAGAAAAAACCTTTCCTGACGGGTCGCGTATCTCTTACTACCCCCCCTACAGAACCTGCCCCCCGAAACGCCGTCGGCGGGGCTTCGCCGTGGGGGCCAAACCCAAAAACGCACCTACAGAAACTGGAGACCAACATGTCCCTCGTTACCGTCGCCGCCCTCGTCCTGGGCTTCCTCCTCCTCATCGTGATCTTCCGATCGCTCGTCTACATCCCCAACAACCGCGTGGGGATCCTGGAGAAGCTGATCAGCGGCAAGGGGTCCGTGCGGTCCGGCCTGATCGCCCTGGAGGGTGAGGCCGGCTTCCAGCCGGACGTCCTGCGCGGTGGCTGGCACTTCCTGAAGCCGTTCCAGTACCGCGTCCACAAGATGCCGCTGGTCACCATCTCGCAAGGTGAGATCGGCTACATCTTCGCCCGCGACGGCCAGACGCTGCCGCCCAGCCAGACGCTCGCCTCCAACCTGCGCGCCAACGACTTCCAGGACGCCGCGGCCTTCCTGCGCGCGGGCGGCCAGAAGGGGCCGCAGCGCATGCTCCTGCGCGAGGGCACCTATGCGATCAACCTGGCGCTCTTCGTGGTGCTGACCCGCAACCGTCTTTACTACCTGTCTCTCGACCGCAACGAGCAGGAGGTGTTCGAGAAGATGGGCGACCTGATCGGCGAGCGCCACGGCTACCGTCCGGTGGTCATCCTCGGCGCCGAGGACCGCATCGGCATCGTCACCGTGCACGACGGGCCGGCCATTCCGGCCGGCGAGATCATCGCCTACCGGGTCGGCAACGACCCCAACAACCCGGAGACGTACCACAACAGCTTCCAGGACGCCGACAAGTTCCTGGTCGCCGGCGGCCAGCGCGGCCGTCAGCTCCACGTGCTGGTGGAAGGCACTTATTACATCAACCGCCTCTTCGCCACCGAGGAGCTGGTGCCCAAGACCGTCGTCGACGTGGGCACGGTGGGCGTGGTCGTCTCGTACACCGGCGACGCCGGCCGCGACCTCTCGGGGCGCGACTACAAGCACGGCGAGCTGGTGGCGGTGGGGGAGCGGGGCGTGTGGAACGAGCCGCTGCTGCCCGGCAAGTACGCGTTCAACACCTACGCGGGCAAGGTCATCATGGTGCCGACGACCAACTTCATCCTGAAATGGAACCGCACGGAGACGGGCGCGCACCGCTTCGACGAGAACCTCTCGGAGGTGAACCTGATCACCAAGGACGCCTTCGAGCCGAGCCTGCCGCTGTCGGTGGTGGTGCACATCGACTACCGCAAGGCGCCGCTCGTCATCCAGCGCTTCGGCGACGTCAAGAAGCTGGTCGAGCAGACGCTCGACCCGATGGTCAGCGCCTACTTCAAGAACATCGGCCAGACGCGCACGCTGATCCAGCTCCTGCAGGACCGCGCGGAGATCCAGGACATTTCGGGCGTGCAGATGAAGGAGAAGTTCGTGGTCTACAACCTCGAGCTCCAGGAGGTGCTGATCGGCACGCCGACCTCGGGCGAGGGCGGCGGCCAGATCGAGCAGATCCTGGCGCAGCTCCGCTCGCGCCAGATCGCCGAGGAGCAAGTCGAGACCTACAACCGGCAGGAGCGGGCCGCCGTCAAGGAGCGCGAGCTGCGCGAGGCGGAGAGCCGGGCGCGCCAGCAGCAGGCGCTCACGGAGTCGGAGATCGCCATCGCCGTGCAGTCGAACCAGGGTAAGGCCGACTACGCCCGCGCCCAGCAGCAGGCGTCGCAGATCCAGGCCCTGGCCACGGCCGAGGCGGAGAAGATCCGCATCCTGGCCGAGGGCGAGGCGAAGAAGATCCGCCTGATCGGCGAGTCGGAGGCCGACCGTGCCGGCCGCGTGGGCGTCGCCCAGGCGCTGGCCCTGGAGGAGCAGGTGCGCGCCTACGGCGGGCCGCAGTACCAGCTCATCCAGAACGTGATGGGCCGCTTCGCCGAGGCCATCGAGAAGTCCGGGTCCGACGTCGTGCCGAAGATCCAGATGAGCACGGACGGCAAGGGCGGCGGCAGCCTGGTGGAGAACCTGCTCGCCCTGCTCCTCTCCGGCAAGCTGAGCGAGACGGTGGGGGACCTGTCGACCCCGTCCATACCGGCGGGCGATCCCAAGGCCGAGACGCTGCGCTCGGAGCTGCGCCGCAATCTCCAAGGGGGGAACGGGGCAGCCGCGTAAGAAAGAGCTGTTGAGACCAGCCTGAGCGGAACGAGCGGCTCGTTCCGCTCAGGCTTCGCACGGTACCGATTCCCTCAGACTCGGAGTCTTCGCGTATTATAGATTTGCATCAGTTGTGTCAGCCGCATTCCGCAATGATCACCACTCCCTGAAGGAACTCGCCATGAAACGATCACTGCTCTCGGGTCTCTGTCTCTGCCTTTTCATGTACGGCACCGTTCTCCCAGGACGGGCACAAGCTGACCCCGACTCGGGAAGAGACCCTCTCAAGCAACTGCAGAGGGACGGCTGGAAGATCGTGAAGGACGGCGTCCTTCGGCACGAGCTGAGCACCAACGAGGTCGAGACGTTCGTGTTCGGCGAGGCGGGGTTCTCCTGGAAGCTCCAGGACCTCCAGGCCCAGCTCCAGGTGCTTCGGCGGGAATTCCAGGCTCACCCCACTCCCGAGCTGCGGCGGGCCATCGCGAGCCACCGGAAGCTGATCGCGAGCACCGTGAAGATGATCGAACGCGCCCGGGCCGCCGAGGCGGGGGGCGAGACCATCGTCTTCAAGAGCGGCTGCACTCCCACCTTCGCCTACAGCGCGAGCGCCTCCTACAAGACCGATCGTCAGGGCACCTGGGCGGACGCGAGCGCCGATTTCAATGTCGCCACAGGCTGCGGCTCTTCCGGCGAGGTCTACGCGTACGCCTTCGCCAAGACAACGGTGAACGGGGCGCCCTCGACCGCAACCGTGACGGACGGTCCCAGGAGCGGCTCGAACGTCAATGCCAGCGCGGACGCCAACCGCAACGGCGGCTCCCCCTGCGAGTCCTACGCCTATGCGAGCGTGACCAGCGACAGCCTGAGCCCCACTTCGTACAGCATCTCGCAAACGAACTATCAGTGCCCGGTGCCGGCCCCCACGGTCGCGATCAACGACGCCACGGTCGGGGAGGGCGGAACGGCCGACGCCATCTTCACGGTCACCCTCTCGAACCCCTACGATCAGCAGGTCACGGTGAGCTACGCCATGGCGGATGGGACGGGCCTCGCGGCAACGGACTACGTGTCCACCTCCGGCACTCTCGTCTTTACGGCCGGTCAGACCTCGAAGACGATCACGGTGCCGCTGCGGCGCGACGACCTGCCGGAGCTCGCCGAGCGCTTCTTCGTCAACCTGAGCGCACCCGTCAACGCGACCCTGGCCGACGCCCAAGGGGCCGGCACGATCACTGACGACGACGCCAACAGCTACTGGGCCGCCCTCGCCACGACCACCACGGTCCTCCCCGGCTGCTTCACGATGGCGGACACCTATCTGGAGAAGAGCGCGGTCTACGCCACGAAGGCGTTCAGCCTGGCCAACAAGCTCGACATGACGTTCAAGGTCTTTTTCGGCCAGTACGACGCCGGCGGCGGCGGTCTGGTCTGGGTTCTCTCCCAAGCCTACGCCCTCGGCGACGACGACATGGGCTATGGCGGCATTTTCCGGTCCGTCGGCGTGGAGGTGGACACGACGGCGAACTACAGTCAGGACCCTGGGGAGGACCACGTCGCGGTGGACTACAACGGCGCCAGCTGCTGCCACCAGGGCAACCCGCCGGTCCAGGCGAGCGCTACGTCGACCAACATCGAGGACAACGCCCAACACGAGCTCCGGGTCAAGCGCGACCCGGTTGCCCAGAGGATGGACGTTTATTTTGACGGGTCGGCCCGGTTCGCGACCATAGACAACCTCACCAGCAATGTCTTCGGCGGCAACCCGAACGTCTACTGGGGCTTCACGGGCGCGAACAACTGTGCCGACATCCCCTGCCCGAACAGCGTCCTCTACTGGTGTCCGGTGGCCGTCTGCATCGGCGACACGGCGACCCAGCACGTGCTCGTGGAGGACATCGATGCGTCCGAGAGAAGCCCCGGGTCGGTCGCCGTCTTCAAGGTCCGGCTTTTCTGCCCGCGGAGCCAGACGGTCACGCTCGGCTACGCCACCGCCAACGGCACGGCTACGTCTGGCGCCGACTACATCGCGGCCGCAGGCACCCTCACCTTCGCTCCAGGGGAGACGGAGAAGACAGTATCGGTGACATTGGTGCGGGATGCCGTCCCGGAGGCGGCCGAGATCTTCTATCTCAACCTGAGCAGCCCGAGCAGCAATCTGGCCACGCCGGACACCCAGGCGGCCGCTCGGCTCGTCGACTAGCCGACGAGCCGGTTTGGCGGCAGCTATACGAGATGTACCGCCGGGAGGCCGGCCGATGGGATCCCCGGCGGCGGCCCGCCTCCCGAGTTGATACAGTAGCGAAGTGATTCCCCCGCCCGTGACCGCCGGCCCTCAACCTCCTCCGGGACGTTTCCGCGTCGGCGAGTTCGTCCGCTGGAGCGACATCGACCTGGCGGGGATCATTTGCTATGGCGCCTACGTGCGGTTCTTCGAGATCGCCGAGAGCGAGCTCTTCCGCTCCATCGGCTGGCCCTTCTCCGTGCTCTTCGAGCGCTTCGACTTCTGGCTGCCCCGGGCCGCGCTCCACTTCGAGTTCCGCAGCCCCGCCCTGCTCGACGACCGCCTGGACGTCGAGATGTGGGTGTCGAAGATCGGCACCTCGTCGCTGCGCCTCCAGTTCGAGGTGCACAAGGACGGCCCGGAACGGGCGCTGACGGCGGAAGGCTACGCCGTCCTGGTGGCGGTGGCGCGGGGCGACCTGCGGCCGATCCCGCTGCCGCCGGAGATGGTCGCGGCGCTGGAGCCGTATAGATCCCAATAAGACGGGCCCGAAAAAAAAGCCGCCGCTCCGGGGAGCGGCGGCGTGGAGGAGCGGGCCTTGCGGCCCCGAATGAGGCCGGAAGGTCAGTGCGGGATGCTGGCGAAGGTGCCGTCTTCGAGCTTGCTCTCGAAGAGGAGGCGCCCCTCGCGGTAGGTGGCTCCCCGGAGGGCCAGGGCGAGCACGTCCCCGAGATCGTCGGCGAAGTTGATCTTGAGGGTGTCGCGGACCTCCTGCGGCAGATCCTCGATGTCGGCCTCGTTGTCCTTCGGCAGCACGACCTCGGTGATGCCCGCCCGCACGGCGCCCAGGACCTTCTCCTTGACGCCGCCGATCGGCAGCACCCGGCCGGAGAGAGTGATCTCACCGGTCATGGCGAGGTCGAACCGCGCCGGCCGTCCGGACAGGGCGGAGACCATGGAGGTCGCCATGGAGACGCCCGCCGAAGGACCGTCCTTCGGGATGGCGCCCGCCGGCACGTGGATGTGGAGGTCGCGGTCGAAGCACTCGGCCGGGATTCCCAGGGACTCCGCGTGCGACTTGGCGTACGTCCAGGCCGCCCGGGCCGACTCCTTCATCACGTCGCCGAGCTGGCCGGTGAGTACCAGCTCGCCCTTGCCGCGCATGGTCGAGGCCTCGACGAACATGATGTCGCCGCCCATCGGGGTGTAGTACATGCCGGTGGCGACGCCGATCTGATCCTGGCGGGCCGCCCGCTCGGGGTGGACCTTGGGCCGGCCGAGGAGCTCGCGCACCTTGGCGGCGTCGACGTCCATCCGCTCGACTTCCCGCGCCGCGATCTTGCGGGCCACCTTGCGGGACAGCTTGCCGAGCTCGCGCTCGAGCTGCCGCACGCCGGACTCCCGGGTGTAGCCCGTGACGACCTCGGCGATGGCCTCCTCGCCGAGCGCGATGCGGTCGGTGTTCAGGCCGTTCTCCTTGAGCTGCCGCGGCACCAGGTAGCGCTGGGCGATGGCGAGCTTCTCGCGCTCCGTGTAGCCCGAGAACTGGACGACCTCCATGCGGTCGAGCAGCGGCCCGGGGATGTTCTGGATGAAGTTCGCCGTGGCGATGAACAGCACCTCCGACAGGTCGAACGGCACGCCCATGTAGTGGTCCGTGAACGAGTCGTTCTGCGCCGGGTCGAGCACCTCCAGCAGCGCGCTGGCCGGATCGCCCTGGAACGAGGCGCCGAGCTTGTCGACCTCGTCGAGCAGGAAGACCGGGTTCTTGACGCCCGCGTTCTTCATCCCCTGGATGATGCGGCCGGGCATGGCGCCGACGTAGGTGCGCCGGTGGCCGCGGATGTCGGCCTCGTCGCGGACGCCGCCGAGCGAGATGCGGACGTACTGGCGTCCCATGGCGCGGGCGATCGACTTGGCGACCGAGGTCTTGCCGACGCCCGGAGGGCCGACGAAGAGCAGGATGGGCCCCTTGGCCTTCCTCTTCTCCTCGGGAGTGACGGGGGAGGCGGTGGCCTCGTCCTTCTCCTCGGCTTCGATTCCGGCCGTGCCGTCCTCGGCGGCCTCGGCCTCCGCCTTGCGGGTCTCCGCCTCCTCCTCGGCCAGCCGGAGCTGGCGGACGGCGAGGAACTCGAGCACGCGGTCCTTCACGTCGCCCAGGGCGTAGTGGTCCTCTTCGAGGATCTCGGCGGCCACCGGGATGTCGATGTGCTCGGGGCTGCGGGTGTTCCACGGCAGCTCGGCGATCGTCTCGAGGTACGTGCGGATCACCTGCGATTCCATGCCCTCACGGCCCATGCGGGAGAGGCGCGAGAGCTCGCGGTCCACTTCCTTGCGCACCTCCGCGGGAAGCTCGAGAGCGGCCAGCTTCTCCTGCAGCTCCTCGCTGTCGGCGCCGCCCTCGCCCTCGCCGAGCTCCTTCTGGATGGCCTTGAGCTGCTCGCGCAGCAGCATCTCGCGCTGGCGGTCGCCCAGCTCTTCCTGGACCTTGGTCTTGATGTCCTCCTGGGCCTCCAGGACGCTGAGCTGCCGCTGGACGTGCACCAGCACGCGCCGCATCCGCTCCTCGACGGAGAGGGTTTCGAGCAGCATCTGGCGCTGGGCCTTGGTCAGGTCGGTGTAGCCGGCGACCAGGTCGGCCAGGCGGCCCGGATCGTCCACGCCCTCGAGGACCTGGTGGACCACCTCTTCCGGCAGGCCGGCCTTGGTGCCGAGCTCGGCCGCCCGCTCGCGCAGCTCGCGGAACAGGGCGATGAACGCCGGGTCCTGGGTATTGAGGGGATGCATCTCCTCGGCCTCGCGGAGGACGGCCTGGAGATGGCCATCCTTCTCCGTGATCCGCATCGCGATGGCGCGATGCTCGCCATGGAGGAGGAGCTGCATGCCGGCCAGCCCTCGCTGGAGCTGGCCAATACGGGCCACCGTGCCGATGGTGTGAACCGACTCGGGCGTGGCCTGCGGAACGTCCTCGCGCTGGGATACCGCGAACACCAGCCGGTCGGGCGTGTTCAGGGCCGCTTCGATGGCCTTCAAGGTCGCGGGCTTGCCGGCGTTGATCGGCGCGGTGACGCCCGGAAACAGCACGAAGTCCCTCAGCGGTAGGACGGGAAGAGTCATTCTCTCGGTCATCTGAAATCTCCTTACCGGACCGCGGTGCCTCCAGGCGGGGCGGTCTTCGGTATCAGGGATAACCAGATGCCGGAGGGCCTAATTCCAGGATGTGCGTGCTGGCGACTCAGGGCGGATGGGAGGGGCGGGAATAAGGTCAAAGGCTGACAAGGGTGAACTCACATCCCCTCGGGTCAGCGCCGGTACTCGATGTACTTCGCCGTCTCGTCCGCCACCGCCCGGCCGAAGACGGTTTCGACGACGTAGAAGGACATGTCGATGCCGGAGGCGACGCCGGCGGAGGTGATGACGCCGTCGTCGACGACCCGCGAGGAGCGTTCGACGGTGACGCCGGCGCCCAGGGAATCGAGGAGGTCGAGGGAGGCCCAATGGGTGGTGGCCCGGCGGCCTTCCAGGAGGCCCGCCTTGGCGAGGAGGAGGGCGCCGGTGCAGACGGAGGAGACCTGCCGCGCCTTGGAGGCGGTCCTGCGGATCCAGTCGAGCGTGTCCTCGTCGCCCATGAGGAGCCGGGTGCCGAAGCCGCCGGGCACGACCAGGAGGTCGATGCGGGGCGTCTCGGCGAAGCCGTACTTGGGGACGACGACGAGGCCGCCCGTGGCCGTGACGGGCTCGCTGGTCTTGGCGATCGTGAAGACGCGGAAGGGCGCGCTGTCCTCCGACCGGCGGGACTCGACGCCGGGGGTCAGGCGGGTGCGCGAGAACACCTCGAAAGGTCCGGCGAAGTCGAGCACCTCGACGTTGTCGAAGATGAAGATGCCGACGTTGATCCTGTCCATGTCGCTGATCTCCTGTTGTCCCGTCTCCCCTTGACCCCGGCGGCTAACGATATACCAGGGCCCGGGACCAGCCGCGCCGGGGCAAGTGACCGGGGGCGAACCGAGGGTGAACGATCGGGGCGATCCGCTATGCTTGGGGGCATGATCGGCACCTCTCCTCGCGAGCGCTTCGCGGCCATCGCCTGCCTGCCCGACGAGGAGATCGGCCTCGCCGAGGCGGCCCTGTGGATCGCCGCCGAGGAGCAGCCGGGGCTCGATCCGGAGCCCTGGCTCGCCCGGCTGAACGAGATGGGCGAGCGGCTGCGGCCCCACCTCGAAGCCCTGCGCGATCCCCTCGACCGGCTGGAGCGGCTCTCCGCCTTCCTCTCGGAGGAGGTGGGCCTGCGCGGCAACGGCGAGGACTACTACGACCCGCGCAACAGCTTCCTCAACGAGGTCCTCGAACGGGGGCTGGGCATCCCCATCACCCTCGCCCTGGTCTACATCGAGGTCGGCCGGCGGGCCGGCGTGCCGCTCGACGGCGTGGGCTTCCCCGGCCACTTCCTGCTGCGGCACTCCCTGCACCCGCAGCTCCTCATCGACCCGTTCGACGGCGGCCGGCTGCTCACCGAGGACGACTGCCGGGAGATCCTCAAGCAGTTGAGCGGCGGTACCCTGGCCTTCGACACCCGCCTGCTGCGCCCTTCGAGCCCGCGGCAGATCCTCGTCCGCATGCTCAACAACCTGCGCGGGGTCTATCTCCACCGGGGAGAGTACCTGCGCGCCCTCGCGGCGCTGGACCGCGTCCTGCTCCTCGATCCGGACGACGTGGGAGCGCGGCGCGACCGCGGCCTGCTGTCGCTGCGCTGGGGGGATCCGGCGCGGGGGATCGAAGACCTGGAGCACTACCTCATCCTGGAGCCCGACGCGCCGGACCACGAAGCGATCGAGCAGGTGATCGTGGAGGCCCGGGGGCGGCGGGTGAACTGAGGGCTATCTTTTTGTTCCGAACGCCTGGGCCCAGGTCACCTGATAGCCCTTGCCGCTCTTGCCACGGGCGAGGCCGATGCCGAGCTCCCGGAAGCCGGGCTCCAGGATGTTGCGGCGGTGCCCGGGGCTGTGCATCCAGGTGTCCATGACCTCTTCGACGGAGAACTGCCCCGAGGCGATGTTCTCGCCGATCATCCGCCAGTTGTAGCCGGCGGCCTTGGCCCGGTCCCGCACGGTCTTTCCTTCCGGGCTCTCGTGGGCGAAGTAGTCGCGGGCCAGCATGTCCTTGGCGTGGCGCTGGGCCGCCTGGTCGAGGCGGGCGTTGGCGCGCAGGGCCGGGGCCCCAGCCTTCCTCCGCTCGGCGTTGACGCGCGCCAGCATCTCGGCCCTCACCTTCTCGATGTCGCGGAGCCCGGAAGTGCCGCGGGCGAAGTAGTCCGCCTGCGGCACGGCGAAGAAGAAGGTGTAGAGGGGCGTGCCCCGCAGCCGGTCGATGCCGATGCCGAGGTCGCGCACGTCGGGGGCGAGGATCTGGCGGTAGCTCCCGGCGTCGCCCCGCCGCCAGTTGCGCAGCACGGTCTCGGGATCGCCCGGCGAGCTCGCCAGGCTCTCCGTCCACTCATGGGCCTGGTAGCCCACGCGCTCGAGCCGCTCCCGCATGTCCTCGGTGGAACCGGCCCGCAGCTTCAGGGAGCCGCGCCGGGCCACCTCGGCGGCATGATCCTGGGCGGCGCGGGTGAGGGCCGGGGAAAGGCTCAGGGGCGGAGCTCCCGCCCGCTGGCGCTCGGCGTTGATCAGCCGCAGGAACTCCCGGCGGAGATCGCCCTGGGCCGCGACGGACCCGCCGGCGGGGAGGAGAACGAGGAGGCAGCAGGCGAGGAGACGGAGGGCGGATCGCATGGCATCCCGATCAACCGTGGAGAGGGACGGGGTTGTTCCCTGATACCGGTTGTTCCCTGACACCGGTTGTTCCCTGATACCAATTGTTCCCTGATACCATCGTTCCGCTTTGCAAGCCACTCCGCAGTCCGTGCCCGCGCGCCTCAGCGACCACGAACGCCCGGTCGGGGCGCACCGCTGGATCCTCGCCTTCGCCTGGGGAGCCTGGTGCACGGGCTTCTACTCGCTGACGCTCCTGTCGTTCCTGCTGCAGCCCATCCAGGACGCCTTCGGGGTTTCCGAGGGGGACCTCGCGACGCTGACCGCCGTCGGCGTGGGCATGACGGGCGTCGGCGGCCTCCTTTTCGGCTGGATGAGCGACCGTTTCGGCCGCCGGGCCTCGATGGCGATCTCCATCGCGGCGTTCTCGCTGGCCAACGCCGCCTGCGGCCTGGCTCCCAGCTTCGGCGCGCTGCTCGCCGCCCGGGCGCTCGCGGGGCTGGGCATCGGGGGGACGTGGGGAGCGGGGCAGGCGATGCTGGGGGAGACCTTCCCGCCGGCCCTGCGCGGCCGCTACGGCGCCATCGCCCAGAGCGGCGCGCCGGTGGGCCTGGGGCTGGCCACGATCGTCGGCTCGTTCCTGGCGCCCGCCGTGGGATGGCGGACGGTGTTCCTGCTCTCGGCGGCGCCGGTCCTCATGCTGCTCGCCTGGAGATGGCTGCCGGAGTCGGACCTTTGGCGGGAGCACCGCCGGCGGCTGCACGCGGGCGAGGCCGACCCGGTCCATGCCCGCCGGCCCATCCTGGCTCAGCTCCTGGCATCGGACATGGCCGGGCTGTTCAGCCGGGCCTTCGTGCTGACCATCCTCAACATGTCCGCCTACTGGTTCGCCGTCGTCTGGCTGCCCCGGTACCTCCAGAAGGACCGCGGGATGTCGATCTTCGGCTCGGGCTGGTGGACGCTGACGTTCGTCGCCGGCTCGCTCCTCGGCTATCTGACGTTCGGCTGGGTGTCGGACGCCATCGGCCGGCGCCGGGCCTTCGCGCTCTACTGCGCCATCACGGGCGCGGGGCTGGTGATGGTGACGCTCTTCTGGGACGTCTTCACGGCGCGGCCGGCCGTGGGGCTCGCCTGCATGTTCGTGGCCGGGGTGGGCACGGGCACCTGGTCCTGCTACGGCCCCTACTTCTCGGAGCTGTTCCCGACCCGGGTGCGGGGCGCGGCCATGTCGGTCATCATGAACTTCACCCGCGGCGTGCAGTTCGCTGCGCCGCTGGTCATCGCCGCCGTGGCGGGCCGCTGGGGCCTCGCCGGGGGCATCTCGCTCGCCGCCGGCTTCGCGATCCTGGCGGGCCTCTGGGTCTGGACCCTGCCGGAGACGGCGGGGGCGCGGATCGAGGTGTAGTTCCCTCAGGGCATGCCAAGCGTGTCCGGACTGTGCTAAATTCCAGACCGGAGGTGAGAGCCATGCTCCCCATCGTGGTGGACGTCGGAAAGCAGATGAACGGAGCCACGTTCCTGTTGGACTACAGGACGGAAGCGATGCTCTCGTCCCAGATTCCTGGCTGGGCCCCACCGTCCGACCGTGTCTTCCTTGGCTTCGACAAGCCATGGGATTTCGAGCGTATCCAAGGTCCGATGTGGACGCAGATCGTCATGCTTCTGACGGGCCTGAGCGAGAAACAGATCCGGGACCTGGGCGGCTTTGTCTTCATCATGCCCTCGGGTAAAGAGGATAACGAGATCGTCTTCGAAGCCCGCGCCGCCTGATAGCCCTCCATGTCCAGAAGACAGAACCTCTATGTCGGCCGCGCGGGTCAGATGGCGGTCATGTCGGAATTCCTGTGGCGAGGCTGGAACGTCGCCGTTCCCGAAGTGGATGTCGGCGACGACATCTTCGTCGTCAAGGACGACGATGGCGAGCTCTGGAGGGTGCAGGTCAAGGCAGCGACCGCGCAGCCGCAGAGGGCAGGGTCTTCCGCTCAGTTCAGTATCTCCGTGGAGCAGCTCGAATCTGCGCGTACCCCCGACCTCGTCTACGTTTTCGCGATCCGGAACGCCGGGTGGTGGGAGACCTTCGTCGTCATCGAACGCCGCGTTCTGTGGCGCGAGCACAAGGCCTATGGGGTTGGCAGCGTCAGCGACGGCAATCTAATCCTCCGTTTCAGCATCCAGGACTCGAAGCTGCAGTGCTCCAGCCGCGATTTCCTGGCCTACCGGAACGACTGGTCGAGATGGCCGGTCCTCGCGCACTGATTTTCGGATACCATCTCAGGGCTTGATCGACTCCGGCCCTCCCAGCGCTCCCCCCACGAACCTCGGCATGCGCCGGGCGGTCTCCCGCTGGGAGATCGTCGGCTTCTCGGTCAACGACGTCATTGGCAGCGGCGTCTACCTGCTGCCGGCGGGGGCGGCCGCGATCCTGGGGTCCCAGAGCATCGGGGCGGTCGCGGTCGCGGGGTTTGCCGTGCTGCTGCTGGTGCTCTGCTTCGCGGAGGCGGCGACCCACTTCGACCGTCCCGGCAGCGCCTATCTGTACACCCGGGAGGCTTTCGGCGAGATCGTCGGGTTCGAGGTCGGATGGATGACCTGGCTCGCCCGGGTCTCCTCCGTGGCGTCGCTGTCGGTGGGCTTCGCCCGCGCCCTGGGCTACCTCTGGCCGGCCGCCAACCTCGGGACGGGGAAGATCCTCGCCATCGTGCTCCCCCTGCTCGGCCTCACGGCCATCAACCTCGTGGGCGTCAAATCCGGGGTGCGGACGGCGGTGTTCCTGGCGATCACCAAGACCCTGCCGCTCCTGATCTTCATCGTGGTGGGAGTCTTCTTCGTCTCCAACAGCCTGGTGGCCTCGGTGGCCCCGAAGCCGGGGACGGGCAGCCTGGGCGACGCGGTGCTCCTTCTGCTCTTCGCCTACGCGGGCTTCGAGAACACGGCCGCGCCGGCGGGCGAGTTCAAGAACCCGCGCCGCGACGTGCCGTTCGCCCTCGTGGTCCAGATCGTCCTGGTGACCCTGATCTACACCGGCGCGCAGTGGGTCGCCCTGGGCACCCTGCCGGGCGTGGTGAACTCGGCGACCCCTCTCGCCGACTCGGCCCAGCGGTTCCTCGGCGGCTGGGGCGGGCTCCTGATGACGGTCGGCGGAGTAGTGTCCATCCTGGGCACCAACAGCAACACGGTGCTCTCCGGGCCGCGCTACCTCTACGCCCTGGCCCAGGACGGCTTCGGGCCGCGCGCCCTCGCCACGCTCCACCCGCGCTACCGGACGCCGGCGGCGGCCATCCTGGTGCAGACGGCCATCGCCCTGCCGCTCGCCCTTTCGGGATCGTTCGAGAAGCTCGCCATGCTCTCGGCCGTGGCCCGCCTCGCCACCTACTTCGGCACGGCCCTGTCGGTACCCTTCCTGCGGAAGAAGCTCGGCACCCCGCCGGGAGCGTTCCGGCTCCCGGGCGGCCCCGTGATACCCATCGCCGCGGTGCTGCTCTGCGTCGCCTTCGCGGCCAGCGCGACGATGGCCAACCTCATCGCCGGAGCGATCGCGCTGGCGGTGGGCGGATTGATCTACAGGCTCCGCCGACCGGTCAGCCAGCGAACGGCGCCCTGAGGTAGTTCCGGGCCTTGCCGCGCACCTCTTCGGGCGGCCTCTCGCTCAGGACGCGGTTGTACCAGTAAAGGGCCTCGTCCCGGCGGCCCAGGGCGTCGAGGGCCATGCCCCGGTAGAGCCGCCCGTAGGCCCGGTAGTTGCCCTCGTCCCGACCGCGCTTGGGCAGGCCTTCGAGCCGCGACAGATAGGAGATCGCGTCCTCGAAGCGCTTCCACTTCACCTCGTCCCGGCCGAGCACGAAGAGCGCCTGCTCTGTGACGTCCCCGCGATAGCCGGTCCGCCCCTCGGCGTTCCTCGCCAGGACGTCGAGGAGGTCCCGGCGCCCGTCCTCCCACATGTTCAGGCGGGCGAAGGAGCGCCCCTCGTAGACGTGGAAGAGGGCGTTGTTCGGATAGCGCTGCCGCAGCCAGCGGGAGTAGTGGAGCGCCGTCGCGTAGTCCCGCTCGAAAATGTAATGGATCTGGACGAGGCAGAACGCCGCCTCGGTGGGGACGAACGTCCCCTTCTCGACGGCCTGGGAGAGCTCCTCGAGCCCGCGCGTCCGGTTGCCCTTGGGGAACAGGCGGGCGAAGGGCTTCAGGATGGGGTACTTGGCGGGCGCGACGTCCGCCAGGTAGTCGAACAGTCCGACGCCCAGGAGCAGGTCGGGGTTCTCCGGATCGCGCTTGCGGACCTCCGCCAGGAGGTGCATGGCCTTCTGGCCGTCGCGGGCGGCGCGCAGCCAGTTCTTGCGGTCGGTGTTCAGACGCCCCCGGAAGGCCAGGGCTCCCGCCTTGAAGAACATGCCGTCCATGTCGGTCTTGTCGACCCGGAGGCGCCGGTCGCAACGTTTGATCACCTCGTCCATGGCTTCGAGGAAGGCCTTGTCGTGCGAGACGTCCTCCGGATCGACCTGGATCTCCCACCAGGGGGCCAGGGAGCGGAGGAACGGGCCGACGGGATGCCCGGGATAGCGCTGCTCGATGGCCGCGAACTCGGCGTTGGCGTTGATGAAGTCCATGTCGTAGAGGCGGTCGAGGCCCTTGCGGACTTCGACACGGAACTGCTCGTCGTCGAGGATCGAGCGTGGCTTGGCGAGCGCTGGGACGGCGCTGAGGAACAGGAGGACGGCAAGCTGGATGGAGAGCTGCCGGAAGAAGTGTCTGGTACAAACGCGCGCCAGGTGTGGTTGCATGGGTTTTGATCTCCGAATCTGAACGGAGAAAACGAGCGGGGGAGCGGGCGTATTCCGCGGGGAATTCCGAGCGGATCCTAAGTCTTCACCAGCCGCCCCGCTCCGCCGTCCCAGCGCCAGGCGGCGTCGGGCCCCTGCAGGTGGACGCCGCCGAGCCAGCGGTCGATGCCGCGGATGCGCACCCAGTCGTCCCGCCCCTCCAGGACCTCGCGGCCGCTCGTCGTGAGGCTCACCCGCAGGGCGCGCAGGGCGCCGCTGGGGGCGGGCTCCAGGCGCAGGAGCGGTCGGGGGGAGGCGGCAAGCTCGCGCAGGATGCGATGGAAGGAGCTATCCCCCATGTAGACCCGCTCCTCCATGCGCTGGGTGGCGCGGAACAGCTCCTCGAAGGTGGCGGCGGCCCCTGCCGTCGCCGCCAACCCGCGCAGGATCTGCTGCTCGGAGCGCGACAGGCCGTTCGCGGTGGATGGCAGCTCTTCCAGGTGCCGGCGCAGCGCCCCCGCGAGGAAGGGCAGGGGGGAGGTGTCGCGGTGGAGGAGCGCCTCCAGGCGGGTGGGATCGGGCGCGCCGAACGCCTTCCAGGCGTCGCGGGCCAGGAGCTTCTGCCCCTCGTTCACATGCTGCCGGCGGTCGAGGAGGGACGCCATCTGGAGCGGCGTGAGCTGGCCCAGGCCGTGGAAGGGGACCACGCCCGGGAACTCGCCGATGCAGATCAGCGACAGCTCGGTGCCGCCCAGGTTGCGGCCCGCGAAGAGGTCGAGCGCGCGGATCAGCAGGAGCTGGTCGAACAGGTCGTGCTCGAACCAGAGGATCACCTCGTCGAAGGAGCGGTAGTCCTCCAGGGTGTGGTCCCAGCGGGTGAGGGTGGCGAGGGTGGACTCGTAGTCGTCGTAGCCGCTCTCGGCGAGGTGGCGGGCGCGGACCTTGCGCCAGCGCTCCGGCGGCAGCCCGCCCGGCGCCGGCCCCTCGTGCAGCACGTCCGCCGTCACCGTGACCTCGCCGGAGATCTGGGCGGCCCGGATCAGCTCCGCCGCGATGTCGCCGTTGGTGACGTGGAGCATGCGGCGCGCCGGAGCCGCGCGGAACGGCCGGGCGAGCGGCCCCTCGGCCTTCTCGGCGGCGGCCGGGGTCTTCAAGGACAGCGTTCCCTGAGCCGGCTGTAACGTCTGTGCCGCCTGCAACGCCTGTAACGGGGCCGCGGCGCTCGCGGGGAAGCGAAAACCCAATTGCCGCATCAGGTCGGCAGCGGTCAGGGAGCGGGAGGGGTCGGGATTGGCCATGGCGATGGGAGCCCCGTGAGGAGCAGACGCATGCAGCCCTGCCAATATTCTACGGTAGCGGAGGCTAAAGCGGCGAGTCGATCTCGAAGATCGTCACACCTTCGTCTTGGCGATCTCTCCCACCCTGGCGTGGACGGCCCGGAGGTAGTCGGCCGGCGCCAGCAGGATCTGGGTGCCGCGGGCGCCCGACGAGATCGAGATCACGTCGAAAAGCTCGATGGTCTCGTCGGCGAACACGGGGTAGTCCTTCTTGCCGCCGAGGGCGGTGACGCCGCCGCGCACGTAGCCGGTGAGCGGCTGCACCTCCCGCAGGGGCACCACGTCCACCTTGCGGTCGCCGGAGACGCGGGCGAGCGCCTTGGGGTCGAGCTCCGCGTCGCCCGGCACCACGGCGAGCAGCACGCCCGTGCGGTCCCCCCGGGCCACCAGGGTCTTGAAGACCTGCTCCGGGGGCAGGCCGACCTTGCGGGCGACCGTCTCGGCGGAGAGGTCCTCCGGGTCCACCTCGTAGTCGCGAAGCTCGTAGGGGATGCCGAGGGCGTCGAGCAGGCGGGCGGCGTTGGTCTTCATCAGTCCTGTATATAGAGAAAGGGGGCCGGTTTCCCAGCCCCCCCGTCCCCCGATCCAGATCGGAAAGCGGTGCTTACTTGCCAGCCTTGGCGGGAGCCTTCTTCACGGTCTCGAGGTCGATGCTGATCTTCACGTCGTCGCCCAGCATCGCGCCGCCGGCGTCGAGCGCCTTGTTCCAGACGATCCCGTAGTCCTTGCGGTTGATGGTGGTCGAGGTCGAGAAGCCGGCGCGGGTGTTGCCCCAGGGATCCTTGGCCTGACCGGTGTAGGTCACGGGCAGCGTGATGTCCTTGCTGACGCCGTGCATGGTCAGCGTGCCGGTGACGTCGTAGGTGTCCTTGCCGGTGGCCTTGATCGACTTGCTCTTAAAGGTGATCTCCGGGTACTTCTCGGCGTCGAAGAAGTCGGCCGTGCGCAGGTGCTTGTCGCGGTCGGGCATGTTGGTGTCGATGCTGGCGGTCTTGACCTTGAACTCGACCGACGAGGCCGGCAGATTCTTGGGATCGAGCTCCACCGTGCCCCCGAAGTCGTTGAAGCGGCCCCGGGTCTGGCTGACGATGTGGCGGACCTGGAACCCGACCTCCGAGTGGCCGGCATCGATGGTGAACGTCTCGGCGTGGAGCGGCAGGGTGGCGAGGGCGGACAGGGCAACGGCGGCAAGCAGCTTACGGTTCATGGTGTCTCCTTAGAAATTTATTGATTGTACGGCTTGAATCAATGTCCGGCGCGGACGGCGTCCAGCAGCCGGAGAAGGCGTTCCTGCTCTTCGGGGCCGAGCATCGCCACGGCCTCGGCGTCGGCGGAGTCGATCGGCTCGTCGAGCCGCTCCACCAGCTCCGTCCCGGCGGCGGTGAGCCAGCAGAGCACCTGCCGGCGGTCCTCCGGGCAGCGCTCCCTGCGCACCAGCCCCTTGGCCTCGAGGCGGTCCATCAGCCGGGTGACCCCCGGGGCGTGCTCGATCATCCGCTCGGCGATCTCCAGGGTGGGCAGGCCCTTCTCGCCGGACCCCCGGAGGATGCGCAGAACGTTGTACTGCTGCCCCGTGATGTCGTACGGCTCCAGGACCCTGCCGACGACGCGCCGGACCAGATCCGCTGTGCGAAGCAGTGACACGACCACCTCCTGACCCCGCGAACGGAAGGGCTTTCCCTGACGGATCTCCTTCTGCAGCGGGCTCATCTCTTCCATGGCGCTAAATGTACCAGTCAATAGTTGACGTGTCAAGTATTGATGTGGTGATGATCCGGATGGGGATTGCGACCGTACTCCCCAACATGAGCCCTTTCGCGATCGCCCTCGCCTTGTCCGTGTTCCTCGCCGGCCCGGGACAATCTCCCAAGGCCCAGCGCTACCTTGCTCTGGGGGATTCCTACACGATCGGCCAAGGGGTGGAGGAGGCGGACCGCTGGCCGAACCAACTCGTGGCTCTGCTCCACGAGAAGGGAACGGATCTGGCTAAGCCCGAGATCATCGCGCGGACCGGCTGGACCGTCCGCGATCTCTCCGAGGGCATCGACGCGTCCCAGCCACGAGGACCATACGATCTCGTGACGCTGCTGATCGGGGTCAACGATCAATACCAGGGCGCCGATCTGGAGAGCTACCGGCGGGACTTCGCGGCTCTGCTCCGGCGGGCGGTCGGGTTTGCCGGCGGCCAGGCCGGGCGCGTCGTGGTGCTCTCGATCCCCGACTGGAGCGTGACGCCGTTCGCGGAGCGCAGCGGGCGCGGCCAGGCGCGGATCGCCGCCGAGATCGAGCGCTTCAACCGCATCAACCAGGAGGAGACCGCACGTGCGGGCGCCCGGTACGTGGACGTGACGCCCGTCTCCCGCGAGGCCCGCGCCGACCGCTCTCTCCTGGCTCCCGACGGCCTCCACCCCGCCGGCGCGATGTATGCCGCGTGGGCGCGGCTTGCGCTGCCAGAGGCTCTGAAGGCGATCCAGCCGTAATTCGCGGAGGCTGCCACACTCCGGCCCGGGGCGCCAGCGTGGCGGCGGCGTAGGGGGCTGCTCCTGGGAGCGCCGGCGTCCCGCCGGCAGGCTGAACAATCCAGTTCGGGCACGCCCCCCTGGACGTGCGTTTCTCCCCTCCCGGCGCGGGGCTCTCCCCTCCGGACGCGGCGGTCTCCCCTCCGGACGCGGCAGTCTCCCCCCTTGGCGCGCGACTTTCCCCTCTGGACGCGGGGTTCTCCCCCTCGAACGCACGACTGCCCCCTTCGGACTCGCGGCTCTCCCCCTCGGACTTTCGGTTCTCCCCCTTGAAGCTTCAGGTCTCGCGTTCGAGGGGGAGAAGTCCGTGCGCAAGGGGGAAACTCCCGGCTTCGCGGGGGAGACAGCCAGCCCCAGGCTCCAACACTCGCGGGAACGTCTCCCGAGCCACGGCTCCCCACCGATCTTCGTAATCCTCCTGCCCGCGCAGGAAATCGATCCACTCCACACTCCTGCGGGTCCAGACATATGTTCTAATGGCTATCAATAATCGTCCGAGACCGAGCAGAGGGCCGCCATGAGCAGCGAAGCATCGACCCGTGAGTTGACCCGCAGGAAGTTGTTGACAGGCCTGGCCGACCGGCCGCGCCCCCGCCTCTTGCCGGCGAAGGAGATGTCGTCGCTCGTGGCGCCGTTCAGCCGCTCGGACGACCGGGTGGCGCACCTGCTCCATCGCACGACGTACGGCGTGCGGCCGGGCGAGCTGGAGCGGGCCCGTCGGATGGGCGCCGAGGCCTGGCTGGACGAGCAGCTCCATCCGGAGCGGATCGACGACTCCGCCCTGGAGGCGAAGGCCCGAGAGCTGTTCCCCACGCTGGCGATGTCGCCCGGGGAGCTGTTCGACATCGCCGAGGAGCAGGAGGACGGCGGCTACAGCGTGGCCATGGAGCTGAAGCGGGCCACCCTCTACCGGGCGATGTTCAGCAAGCGGCAGCTCTACGAGACGATGGTCGAATTCTGGTCCAACCACTTCAGCCTGTACCACTTCAAGGACGACGTGGCGACCCTGAAGACGGTGGACGACCGCGAGGTGGCCCGCCGGTACGCGCTCGGAACCTTCCGCGAGATCCTCCTCGCCTCGGCCCGCAGCCCGGCCATGCTTTATTACCTGGACAACTATGCCAACGTCGCCGACGGGCCGAACGAGAACTACGCCCGCGAGCTGATGGAGCTTCACACCATCGGCGTGGACGCCGGCTACAGCCAGCAGGACGTCGCCGAGGTGGCCCGCTGCTTCACGGGCTGGACGATCGACTACCGGGAAGAGGGGACGGACGGCCGGTTCCTGTTCGACGCCGATTCCCACGATTCGGGGCCGAAGCGCGTGCTGGGCGTCGCGATCGCGGGCGGCGATCCCGGCATGCTCGACGGCCGGCGGGTGCTCGAGACGCTGGCGCGGCACTCCTCCTGCGCCCGCTTCATCGCCGCCAAGCTCTGCCGCCGCTTCGTGGCCGACGTGCCGCCCGCCGCCCTGGTGGACAGGGTCGCGGCCACCTTCACGGCGACGGGCGGCGACATCCGCGCCGTGCTGCGCACGCTGCTGACGTCGGACGAGTTCTACGCCTCTTCCGAGCAGAAGCTCAAGCGGCCCTACGAGTTCTTCGTCTCGGCCCTGCGCGCCCTGGGCGCCACGGTGACGCCGGACGGGCTCGACGAGCTCATCTACTCGCTCTATCCGCTCGCCCAGGTGCCCTTCGAGTGGGAGCCGCCCAACGGCTACCCGGACGTGGGCGCCGCGTGGGCCAACACCAACGGCCTGTTGAACCGGTGGAACTTGGCCTCGGCGCTCGTCCTCAACTGGTTCGAGAACGTGCAGGTGCCCGTCCGGGCGATCGTCGCCAGGAGCGGCGCCCGCACCTCGGGAGGATTCGTGGACGCCATGGCCGCGCTGCTGTTCCAGCGCGGCCTCGACGAAGCCGACCGCGCCCGTTTCGTCGACTACGTCGGCCAGGGCCGGCCCGGCAACGCGCGGATCCCGGCCTGGTACCTCAACCAGCAGGCGCCGGGCCTGCTCGCGCTGATGCTCGGCTCGCCCTACTTCCAATGGCGCTGACGCTTTTCAGGTAAGAGGAAGACCATGTCCAAGATGACTCGCCGAGGTTTCCTGGGAGCGGCCCTGGGCGCCGCGACCCTGCCGCACTGGTTCCCCCGGATGGCGTTCGCCGCGCCGGACCGCGTCTCGGCCCAGCGGGACACGCTGGTCTGCATCTTCCTGCGCGGCGGCGCCGACGGCGTCAACGCCGTGGTGCCGGTCGGCGACCGCTTCTACTACCGGAACCGCCCGACCCTGGCGATCCGCGAGCCGGGCGCCGGCGCCGGCCGGGCCGTCGACCTCGACGGCTTCTTCGGCCTCCATCCGGCGCTCGCTCCTCTCAAGGAGATCTGGGACGACGGCGCCCTCGCCGCCGTGCACGCCGTGGGCTCGCCGTTCAACAACCACTCCCACTTCGACGCGATGGACGGCCTGGAGCGCGGCACCCCGGGCGAGCGGCGGGTGCTCTCGGGCTGGCTCGGCCGGCACTTGGCGAGCGTCGACCCGACGAACGACTCGCCCTTCCGCGCCATCGGCTTCGGCGACCTCGTCCAGGCCTCGCTGCGCGGGCCGGTGCCGGCGACGGCCCTCGCCTCCATCGCCGACTTCCATCTCCAGGGGTTCGAGGACCAGATCTCCCGGTTCCAGGCGACGCTGTCGTCCTTGTACTCCGGCACGGGCTTTCTCGACATCCAGGCCCAGCAGACCTTCGGCACGCTCGACCGGCTGGCGGCCGTCAACCCCACCCAGTACGAGCCCGGCAACGGCGCCGAGTACCCGGACTCCGACTTCGGCTCGGCCCTCAAGCAGGTCGGCCAGATCCTGAAGGCGGACCTGGGGTTGGAGGTGGCCTGCCTGGACGTCGGTGGCTGGGACACCCACGAAGGGGAGGGCGGGGCCGACGGCGAGATGGCCGGCCTGATGGCCGACCTCGCCGCGGGCCTGAAGGCCTTCTACGCGGACCTCCACGACCGCATGGGCCGCATCACCGTGCTGACGATGACGGAGTTCGGCCGGCGCATCGAGGAGAACGCCTCCGGCGGCACCGACCACGGCAACGCCAGCTTCATGTTCCTGATGGGCGGCGGCATCGTCGGCAGGAAGGTCTACGGCCGCTGGCCGGGCCTCGCTCCCGAGGCCCTCTCCGATCCCGGCGACCTCGCCGTCTCCACGGACTTCCGCGCCGTCCTGGGCGAGGTGCTGCAGCGTCGCCTGGCGAACGCCAACGTCGGGGAGGTCTTCCCCGGGTTCGTCCCAGAGGGATATCTGGGGGTGTGCAGGGCGTAGCCATACGCTCCATGGCATAATCCGCCCCGCTTTGCGACGTCCCATGGCCATCCCCTACCCGAAGCCTTCTCCGGCGGAGCCCGTGAACCGCTGGTGGGCCCATGGCGTTGGCGTCCTGCTCTTCCTGTTCATCCCGCTGGTGCTGTTCCTTTTCGTGCGCCACCCGGAGCCGGTGGGGCTGAGCCTTGCCGCCGGGGTGGCTCTGATGATCGTGCACCGCTTCCTGGCGCGGCGTTACCTGGCCCGGGTGCTGCCCTGGAAGTGCGTCTGGTGCAACCGCATGCTCGCGGAGGGGCCGGCCGGCTCCATGCTCGAGCTGCTCTCGGGCGACAAGGCGGCGCTGCGCGCCCGCTGCTGCCCGGAGCACCGGAAGCCGGCGTCGAAGTTTTTCACTTTTCTACATGCCTGGCGCTGGCCCCTGCGGATCGGAATCTTCGCGCCGCTCCTCTTCCTGCTCACGGCCCTCGCGGCTTCCGCCGCCGGCCAGCCGGCGCCCGTGCCCCTGGCCACCGCGTGGTTCAAGCTGGTGGTGGGAGTGACGGTGAACGTGGCGGCCCTCGGCTACTTCGCCTCCGGGGAGCAGCCGCCCCTGAGCGTGCCGTTCCCCGTCCACAACTTCTTCCTGCTGGGCGTCCGCAACCTGCTCTGGGTGTTCCGCCTGGTCGGCCTGTGGTGGATCTGGCAGGGCCTCGCCTTCGTCCTCGCCTCTTCCTCTTGACGAGCCTCGATGAGGACGGTAGAGGCAGGTTTTTTGCATCGCTCTTAAGTATACCCAGCCGCGCCGCCTTGCCGTCGACCGCGACGCGGTCCTACCAGGAGGTAGAACCATGATCCGCAAGCTTGTGTCGTGTCTCTGTACTTGCTTCGCCCTGTTCCTATTGGCCGGCGCTGCCGGGGCCCAGACGACGCCTCCCCAAACCTGTGGCGGCATCGGAGGCCTGAGGTGCCCCGCGGGGCAGGCCTGCCAGTACGAGCTCGGCAAGTGCAACGTCGCCGACCTGGCCGGCGTCTGCGTGACGGTCCCGGAGACCTGCCCGAAGCAGGGTCCACCGGTCTGCGGCTGCGACGACAAGACCTACGCCAACGAGTGCGAGCTGCTGAAGGCGGGCGCCCGCCCGGCCAAGAAGGGGGCTTGCGGCCATGGCGAGGGCAACTCGGGCAATCATTCGAATTCACAGGTCTGCAAGACCAACGAGGACTGCGGGGCCGCCAATTTCTGCGACTTCAAGGCCGGCGCCTGCAAGGCCCCGGGGAGCTGCGCGGTTCGCCCGGAGATCTGCACCCGGGAGTTCAATCCGGTCTGCGGGTGCGACAACAAGACCTACGGCAACGATTGCGAGCGGCGGGCCGCCGGCGTCTCCCTGAAGGCCCAGGGCGAGTGCCCGGCCATGAAGAAATATTGAAGAAGTATTAAGATCCTCCGCCCGGGCACCGATGCCCGGGCGGGGCCCCCAGCAGCAGCCCGCCGAGACTCCTGACAGTGCCGTTCTCCTCCTGACACCCTGGACACAGCTTGGCGCGAGCCTTCGCGCGGCTCGTTAAAAAGGATCTAAGCTCTTTCCGTAGAGTGGCTTGCGTATCCAGGAGCCCATGGCTTCGGACTTGCTCTAGAGCTCCCCAGACTTAAGGGGGCTTCTCATGAGCCAGAAAACGTCCGCCGTGCTGCTCGCCGCCGTTCTGCTGCTTCTCTCGGTGCTCGGCTGGAACGCCTCGGCCGGCACGGTCCCGCCCGGCACCGCGCCGGAGCGGGCGGAGGCGCCCCGCGCCGAGCGGCAGGAGGATCCGTCGGCCCGGAGCGCCGGGGAGGCCCGCGTCGCCGAGGCCCTGCCAAAGGTGCGGCGGATCGGCCTCGCCTCCGCTCCGGCCGGAGCGGGCGCTTTCCATCTCGTCCTCGACGCCTCGCCCGAGGCGGTCTCCCGCGCCTTCCTGGTCTATGAGCTGGCCGGCGTGCCCCACTGGACGGCGGCGGTCCGTTCGATCAACGGTCTGCCGGCCGAGGGGGGATTCGGCGTCGTGCCCTCGTCCGGCATGGCGCCGCAGACCGAGGAGATCAACCCGCGCTGGCTGCGCCAGGGCGTCAACCGGATCGTCTTCCTGCCCGCCCCGGGAGGCGACCCGGCTCCCTCCGGCATCGCCAGCGTCCGCGCGACCGGCGCGGCGGCCACCGTGCCCTACACCGTGCGCAACCTCCGGCTGGTCTACCTGGCAGGCCCGGTCAGGCCGGCGCCGCGGCTGCGGATCTCCCACCCCGCGGCCGGCGAGGCCGGGCCCGATGGAGCCATGCTGAGCGGCTTCCTGGAGCCCGCGGCCCTGCCCACGGGACCGGCCGAGCTGTTCGTCAACCGCGTCCACGTCGCGGGTGCGGTCGACCCGGCGGACGGCGCCTTCGCCGTGTTCGTCCCGCGTTCCGCCCCGGAAGGCGAGCCCTGGGAGATCGAGATCGAGGTGGTCTACCCGGACGGCTCCCTGCTCCACCGGGTGCTGAAGATGAAGGGGGAAGCCAGCAGGCCTGGGGACGACGACGCCGCGGACGGCGAGGCCAGCGAGCTGGAAGCGGGGCCGGAGACGGCCAAGTCGCTCGCCCTCGGCAAGGCCCGCCTGGACCTCACGGCCGGCTCCCTCGCCGGCAAGGTCAAGCTCTCCATGCGCGGGCTCCGCCACGACGACCTGCCGGCCATGGACGCCGGCATGACCAACGTCACCCCGCTCCAGGGCGGCTTCCGCATGGGGCCCCACGGCCTGCGCTTCAAGAAGCCCGTCGAGCTGAGCCTGCCGTACGACGCCGCGCTGATTCCCCAGGGGATGACCCAGGAGGACGTCCGCACCTTCTTCTTCGACGAGGAGGCGGGCCGCTGGATGCCTCTCCAGCGCCTCGGAACCAAGGCCGGCGGGGACACCATCGCCAGCCTCACCGACCACTTCACGGACTTCGTCAACGCCACCCTGGCGCTGCCGGACGAGCCCTCGGGCAGCAACTTCGGCCCTAACTCCCTCCAGGAGCTGGCCAAGGCCGATCCGGCCGCGGAGATCGTCCAGATCGAGCCGCCCCAGGGCGGACCCACGGGCGACGCCATGCTGGATTTCCCCCTGGTGGTGCCGCCCGGCCGCCACGGCATGGAGCCCGAGCTGGCCCTCCACTACGACAGCTCCGGCGGCGACGGCTGGGTGGGCATGGGCTGGGACCTGCGGCTGCCGAGCATCGAGCTCTCGACCCTCTTCGGCGTCCCCCGCTACGACGGGACCGAGCGCTACCTGATCGACGGCGAACAGCTCCTCCCGAGCTCCTCGAATCCGGCGGTTTTCGTCCGGCGGGTCGAGGGAAGCTTCGAACGGATCGTCCGGATGGGGAACGGCCCCACGGACTACTGGTGGGGGGTGACGGACAAGGACGGCACCCTGTCCGTCTACGGCCAGACCGCCCAGGCCCGGCTGCGTGCCCCCGGGGCGGGCAACACCTTCCGCTGGTATCTCGAACGCGTCGTCGATCTCCACGGCAACACGGTCGACTACTCCTACACGACCGATACCGGCAGCAACGGCGAGCCGTGGGTGGAGGTCTATCCGGCGGCGGTCTCCTACACCGGGGGCTCCGGCGTCTCCCCCTTCTACGAGGTCCGGTTCGTGCTCGACGACGGCAACCAGCGGCCGGACCGCACCTCCTCGGGCCGCCAGGGCTTCAAGACCTACACGCGCCGCCGGCTCGACCGGGTGGACGTGCTGGCCGGCGGCGCGCTCGTTCGCCGCTACCTCTTCCAGTACCAGGTGGGGGATTTCGGCAAGAGCCTCCTCCAGTCGGTGGCGGTGACGGGCGAGGACGGCGCCTCCGAGCTCTACCGGCACGGGTTCCGGTACCTCAGCGCGCCGGCGGGCTTCGGTGATTCGGTCGACTGGGGCTCGCTGTCGGCCACCGAGAGTCGGTCCGAGACGCAGAACATCTCCGGCGGCGCCCACGGCTTCGTGGGCGTGGGGGACACGGCTTGCCTGGCCCACGTCGGCGCCCAGGCCGGCGGCAGCTACGGCCAGGCGGACACCCGGGTCACCTTCCTCGACCTCGACGGCGACGGTCTGCCCGACCGCGTGTCGGAGGCGGACGGCGGCGGCACGGTGGCCTTCAACCGCTACGATCCGGGGCAGGGAAGCGGCGGGTTCTCGAGCACGGCCTCCCTCTCCACGGCCGCCTCGTTCGAGCACAACCAGCAGTGGAGCTTCGATCTCGGCGTGGGCCTCCATGCTTTCGCGGAGCAGGCCACCGTCGGCGCCAACTGGGTCTGGAGCCACAGCAACGACGACCAGGCCGTGGCGGACGTCAACGGCGACGGCCTGCCGGACCTGGTGGGGTCGGGATCCGTCCTCTTCAACGCCGGCGGCTCGTTCGGCGGCTCGGCCAGCGTGACCACCGGCGGCGGCAGCTTCGACCTCTCCATCCCTGGGGAAAGAGGCCAGGTCCTCGAGCACTTCAAGCTCACCGATCCGCTCCGCAAGCTGGTGCTCCCCTTCACGGGCACCGTCAAGATCACCGGCGGCATCCGGAAGAAGACGGCGGGCGGAGACGGGGTGAAGGTCGAGATCCACCGCAACGGCAGCCGGATCTGGCAGCGCACGGTCCCGGCCGGCGACACCTCCGTCTGCATCCCCGCGCCCGCCGATGCCTGCGGCGCGGGGGTGACGGTCGACGTGGAGGTGGGGGACCGCCTCTACTTCCTCGCCGACTCCATCGCGGGCACGGCCGGCGACGACCTGCTCTGGGCCCCGCGGGTGGCCTACACCCGCGCCGTGGTCCCCGGTGAGGGCTCGGACGCGCGGGACGTCACCGGCCGGCAGGACGAGATCGAGCCCTACGGGGCCCGGCGGTTCGTGTTCGACGCCGGAGCGGACTTCCGGATCGCCGGGTTCCGGGGCGCCCGCTGGACGGCGCCGGCGGCCGGAACGGTCCGCGTCCTCGGCTCGCTGGTCAAGCAGGCCACCCCGGCCGGCGTGACGGTCAAGGTGGAGAAGGGCTCCCTCGTCCTGGGCTCGTGGTCCTTCACGGCGGCGCAGGCAGGGAGCTTCGACCTGAGCCTCGGGGACCCGGTCCCGGTCGCGGCGGGCGACGCCCTCCGCTTCCACGTCCAGTCCTCCGCCCCCATCGATCCCGCGCTCGTCCGATGGACGCCGGTCGTGACGTACGAAGGTGGCCTGTACTGCCGCGTGCCCCCGGAGAGCGCCCTGCCCGTGCCCGTTTGCGGCACCCTGAGCTGCCAGGCCGATCCGGCGTCCGGCCAGCAGGTGTGCACCGTGGCCGGCGACCCCGGCGCGGGCAAGATCCCGCGGGACACCGCGACCCAGTCCGCCGAGGTGTGGATCGACGTGTTCCCGTCCCTCTGGAGGTCGTCCAAGGAGCCTCTCTCCGGCGGCTACCACGGCTGGTTCTACGGCGAGTGGAACGGCGGCGGGCCTTTCCAGGAGAGCGGTCTGGCGGAGCCCAAAGACAAGGAAGATACGCCGCCGTACGTCGCGGCCAAGCCGAAATCCGAAGCCGTGACCGGCGTCGCCGGCCCGGTCTGGGACGCCACCGGCTTCGACTTCTATATCGCGGCCGAGGGGGTCAAGCCCTCCCGGCAGGGCATGGACGCCGCCGGGAAGCTCGACCAGGCGAACGGCTCTTCCGGCGGCGGCCTGGGCCTGATCCGCAAGACCTCCGGCACCACCGTGGGCATCCAGGCCGGCGTCGGTCCCGCGAGCCTCTCCATAAGCTGCGGCGCGAGCGACACGCAGCTCGACCTCATCGACTTGAACGGCGACTCCTACGCCGACCAGGTGAGCGGGGACGCCAACCTGACGACCGACCTGAACACCTGCGTCGGTCTCACCGACGTCGGCACGGGCGGCGACGGGGAGGTGAGGCTGGGCGACGGCCGCGGCGGGTTCTCGGCGGTTCTCCCCTTCGAAGGCCTCGAATCCCCCGTGCGCCGGGCCGCGGACGGCAACCTCGGCTTCAGCGCCGGTCTCAGCCTCAACTACTCCCGCAAGGACGGCAAGGGGAACGCCAAGTCCGTCGCCAGCGCCATGCCCTCGGTGGGCTCGACCCTCGCCTACTCCCAGACCACCACCGATCTCGTGGACGTCAACGGCGACGGCCTCCCCGACCGCGTCTCCATGGCCCCGGGCACCTCGGCCGGCGTCAAGGTGCGGCTCAACCTCGGCTACCGCTTCGGCGGCGAGGAGACCTGGGAGCTGCCGTCGTGGCAGGGAGACTCGGCGAGCTGTCACGACGTCGCGCATCTCGGCACGGACAACCTCGGCGACCTGACGAGCTTCGGCACGTTCGACGCCCTCCGTCACGCCAGCAGCTCCATCGTCAACGCCGGGGTCGCCTTCGGGCCGATCGGCGGCGGCGTCGGCACGACCCTGTCGCGGACCCTGGTGGACCTCGTGGACGTCAATGGCGATGGCCTCCCGGACCACGTGGCCAACGACCAGAATGGCGCCTTCCGGGTCAAGCTCAACCTGGGCGACCACTGGGGAGCGGAGCAGGCCTGGGACGACCCCGACTGGCCGGGCGGCCCCGTGGACCACCACGGCAGCCTGTTCCAGTGCCTCGACGCCATCAGCTCCTCGGGCGACGTCAACGGCAACGGCTCCGTCGGCGCTCCCATCTGTATCCCCCTGGTGGTCGTCGGCATCCAGATCGAGCTCTCGGCCCAGGTCTCCGGATCGGACGGCGGAGCGCAGATCTTCCTCGAAGACTTCAACGGCGACGGCCTCGCGGACCGCGTCCTCAAGGGCAGCGACTCGACCGTCTACGTCAAGCCCAACAAGGCCCAGAAGGCCAACCTCCTGGTCGGCGTCGACCGCCCTCTGGGCAGCACGGTCGCGCTCGAATACGAGCGCCAGGGCAACCGGGTGGACCGTTCCGATCCCAACCACAAGATCGACATGCCGTCCAACCAGTGGGTGCTGGCCGCAACGGTCCTGGCGGACGGCCGAGGCCACGAGTACCGCACCGAGTACGACTACTTCAACGACGCCTTCTACGACCGGGCCGAGCGGGAGGGCTACGGCTACGCCCACGTCCGGACCACGCTGCCCGACCGCTCCACGATCGACCGGTATTTCCAGAATCAAAGCTTCTACAGCCGCCACCGGATGACCCGGGAGGTGCTGGCCGACGCGGCGGGCAACCTCTTCCAGGTCCTTTCCGCCCGCTACGTGGAAGTGCCGGACAGCGGCGCCTCCCGGTTCCCGGCCCTGGTGGAGGAGACCACCTCCTTCTACGAGGGCACGACGCAGGCCGAGGGGAGCGCCCGGAAGTCCACCGGCCGGAAATTCGAATACGACGGCCTGGGCAACGTCACCCGCTTCGTGGATTTCGCCGACTCAGGGGTCGAGGACGACGTCGCCGCCTCGATCGTCTACCAGCTCGATCCCCAGACCTGGGTGACCCGGCCCTCCCGCATCGAGGTGAGGGACGGCGCCGGCCGCCTGCTGCGGCAGCGCCAGGGGACCTTCGACGCCAACGGCGACCTGGTGCGCCTGGAGCGGACGCTGATCGGCGGCCGCGACCCGGAGACGGGCGCCGCCTACGCCGGCTCGAAGAACCCCGTATGGACCTTCTCCTACGACGGCGTGGGCAACCTCGCCTCGGCCGCCGATCCCACGGGCTTAACCTCCAGCTTCGCCTATGACTCCACGGCGCGGACCTACCCCGTCGAGATCCGCGACTCCTTCGGCTACGTCACCCGCTACGGCTACGGCCTCAAGTACGGCGACCTGACGGAGGCCATCGACGAGAACGGCAATCGTCTGCGCCGCGCCTACGACGGCTTCGGCCGTCTCGTCCGCGTCGTGGGCCCCTACGACAGCGACGCCGCCCCGACCCTCGCCTTCGAGTACGGCCCCGGCAAACCCATCTCCTGGGCCGTCGTCCACCACAAGGACGCCACCCGTTCCGACCCCATCGACTCGGCCCTCTTCATCGACTCTCTCGAAAGGGTCCTCGAGACCAAGGAGGAGGCCGAGCTCGACCTCGGCTCCGGCACCTCGACCCGGGCCGGCCTGCGGGTGAGCGGCCGGGTCGAATTCGACCTCAAGGGCCGCGTCGCCTCCCAGGGCCAGCCGGTCTTCGACACCAGCCCCGCCCACCAGTTCGTGGACGTACCCGCCAAGAACCCGACGGCCATGGCCTACGACGTCCTCGACCGCGTCCGCGAGGTCCGCTTCCCCCACGGCGCCGTCACCCGCGTCGACTACGGCTTCGCCGCCCTGGACGGCGTCGACCGGCTCCTCAGCACCCGCACGGATCCCAGGGGCCGCGCCACGCGGTTCTACCGCGACGTCCGGGGCGAGGTGGTGGGCGTCGAGCAGGCCAACACCATCGCCGGCAACCGCAGGACCCTGGTCACCCGCTACGGCTACGACGCCCTCAATCAGCTCACCTCGGTCGTGGACGCCAAGGGCGGCACCACCCGCCTGGAGCACGACACCCTGGGCCGCAACGTCGTCCTCGACAACCCCGACCTCGGCCGCACCGAGCTCCGGTACGACCCCGCCGGCAACCTCAAGGCGAAGATCACCGCCAACCTGGCGGCTCGCGGCCAGCAGATCCGCTACCTCTACACCTTCGGCCGCCTGGACCGCATCGACTACCCGCAGTCGCCGGACGTGGCCTTCACCTACGGCGGCCCCGGCGCTCCGTTCAATCGTGCCAACCGCATCGTCACCGTGGCGGACGAGTCCGGGGTCGAGGAGCGCTCCTACGGCAAGCTCGGAGAGGTCGTGCAGACGGGCAAGACCGCGGCGGCCCTCAACGGCTCCACTCCCAAGGGGCCGTACACCACGCGGTTCCAGTTCGACAGCTTCAACCGGCTCCTCTCCGTCGTCTACCCCGACGGCGAGACGCTGACCTACGGCTACGACGCGGGCGGGCAGGTCAAGTCGGCCTCTGGCGTCCTGCGGGGCGTCCGGTTCGACTACCTGCGCCACCTGGGCTACGACGAGCTCGGCGCCCGGGCGCGGGTGGTGCTCGGCAACGGCGTCGAGACCCGCTACGTCTACGACGCGCAATCGCGGTTCCTCACCCAGCTCAGCACCACCGGGGCGGGGCGCGACCTGCAGAACCTCCGGTACCAGTACGACCTGCCGGGCACCGTCCAGACAGTTCAGAACGACGTGCCCATACCGGGGCCGTCCCTCTATGGCGGTCCGGCTTCCCAGACCTTCCAGTATGACGACCTCTATCAGCTCGTGGGGGCCCAGGGCACGTACCGGTCGGCTCCCAACAAGACGTCGTCCTACACCCTCGCCCTCGCCTACGACGAGGTCGGCAACACCACGGCCAAGAACCAGCTCCACCAGACCGGCAACGGCGGCAAGCTCAACGTCGAGAAGAAGACCTCCTACAGCTGGTCCTACACCTACGGCGGGCCCCAGCCGCACGCGCCGACCCGCATCGGCGACCGGACCTTCCGCTACGACCTCGACGGCAACCAGACCGGCTGGGACAGCGACGTCAACGGCACCCGCCGCACCCTGACCTGGAACGAGGAGAACCGTCTAGCCTCCGTGGCCGACAACGGCCAGACCACCCGCTTCCTCTACGACTCGGGAGGCATGCGCACCAACAAGGCGGGCCCGCAGGGCGAGACCACCTACGTCAACCGCTGGTTCTCGATCCGCAACGGCGCCATCGCCAGCAAGCACGTCTTCGCGGACGGTGTCCGGCTGGCCACCAAGGTCTCGCCGGACCCGACGCCGCCCTCCGAGAAGGTCTACTTCTACCAGGGCGACTCCCTGGGCTCGACCCAGCTCGTCACCGACGAGCTGGGTACGGTCTACCAGCATCTCGAGTACTTCCCCTCGGGAGAGATCTGGGTCGACGAGCGCTCCGAGACCCAGAGGCCCCCCTATCTCTTCAGCGCCAAGGAGCTCGACGAGGAGACCGGCCTCTCCTACTTCGGCGCCCGCTACTACGACGCCCGCCAGGGGCAGTGGATCAGCGCCGATCCCATCCTGGACCGCATGCTCGACACGGAAAGCCTGGAGCGTCCAGACCTCTCCGACGGTCCGTTCCGGCTGTCCGGAATGCCCTATGGCTACGCGGCCAACAGCCCCACGAGCCTGAGCGATCCGACGGGCCTCTGTCCCGGTTGTAAGGGGTTCTTGAGCTCGTTCTTCGTCGGGCTGAGCAGGGTCCAGAACCTGAGTACCCTTACCAGGTTCTGGCCCATCCAGATCACGAGACAGAGAAGGGGGCACATCCTGTATGGTGACAGCACGGGAGGCGGCCATGCCGCCGAAGCCAACCTGGCCGGCGTCAGGGGTCCGAAGGGTCCGCACCAGTTCGTGATCCTCCCGAACGGCAAGAGCTACTTCGACTCCGGGCTCAGCCACGAGCGGATCATCAATGAGGTGCTGCACATCGCGAACGACCCGAGCTCCTACGCTACGGGCAGCGTCCCAACGCCGCAGAAAACGAGGAGGGGCGGCTTCAGGAGATTTCAGGCGTTCGGCATGGTGGGAAAACAGAACACCAAGGTGGTCGTGGAACCCGGCGGTGAAGGGGTCATCACCGCCCACCCGAATACCCGACCGAAAGGAAAGAAATGACCGGTAGAGCGGGCGAGCTGGCGGAGGATCATGGCTACCGCTGGTGCGAAGACCAGACGGCCCGAATGCCGGCCGGCGAGGTCCGCCGTTTCCTGCGCGAGGCGGTGGACGAGTTGGAACGGGAGCACGAGTGGGACTCCGCCTATGGCGTCTACCGGGAGCTCATCTGGCGCTTTCCCGGCGAGAGCGTCCACTGGCGAGGGCTCGCGAGGCTGGCGTCCCGGCTCGGCGAGGAGGGGGAGGCCGCCCTGGCGTCGGAGAGGGCCGCGGAGATCGAGGCCGGCTCAGGAGGCTGAGCCAGCCAGCCCCAGATCCTCATAGACCGCGTCGAGCACCGAGCGCACCCGCATCTCGTGCCGCTCGTTGCTCGGCGTGCCGTTGAAGGCCACGGCCACGGCGAGCCCCCGCTCCGGGTCCGCGAAACCGGCCGACGAGCGGTAGCCGCTGTGGCCGAAGGTGCGGGGGGAGGCGTGGTGGCCGTAACCGTAGGGCACCGTCTCCGCCCCGTACTGGATGGAGTTGACGATGAAGCCCAATCCCCAGTCCAGGACGTGCTTGAAGGTGACGTCCATCATCCCAACCCGGCTGGGGGAGGTGAAGGCCTCGACGGTCTGCGGCAGGAGGATGCGCCGGCCCTGCCAGGCGCCCCGGCCGAGCAGCATCTCGTAGAACCGCCCCAGCTCGCGCATCGGGCCATAGCCGTTGCCGCCCGGGCTGGAGTTGACGCAACGCTCCTCGGTGTCCCACCCGTGGGGCTTCGGCTCCGTTCCCTCAGTGTTCCACATCGCTCCCAGGCGGCCGCTCTCTTTGTAAGAACGGTAGCGCTCCGGCGGCATGCCGATCCAGGAGTCCACCATCCCGAGCGGCTCGAAGATCTCCCGGCGCACGTACTCGGGGAAGGGATGGCCGGACAGGCGCCGGACGACCTCGCCGAGGATGAACCAGCTCGACGCCTGGTGATAGCCGGCCTTCTGCCCCGGCGTCCAGCGGGGCTCGGGCTTCATGGCGCAGATCTTCGCCACGATCTCTTCCCACGGGAGCTTCGGCCAGCCGGTGTCCAGCAGGCGGATGCCGCCGGTGTGGGTGAGGAGATGGCGGAGGGTGATTCCCTCCTTGCCGTTGGCCGCGAACTCGGGGATGTGCTGGGCCACGGGATCGTCCAGCTCGAGCAGCCCGCGCTCCCAGAGCTGCGCGACGGCCACGGCCGCCACCGGCTTGCTGGAGGAGAGCCAGAGCATCAGGTGGTCGCGGGTGAGCGGCTCGCCGGGACGGTTCTCGCCCACGGCGCCGTCCGCCACGGCTTCGCCCCGGAGCGAGACGTAGACCTGGGCCCCGAGGTGCAACCCCTCGCGGATGCCGGCCTCGGCCGCCGCGCGCGTGCGGGGGAGGCGGTCGAGGATGGGGTCGGTCATGGCAAGAGGATTCTAGCGTTGCCCGGGGACGAATTCCTCGAACACGGCCTTGCGCAGGAGAGAGGGGGGCAGGATTCCCTGGGCGAGCAGGAAGTCGTGGTACTTCCGGCGGTCGAATTTCGGCCCCAGGACGCGCTCCACCTCGGCCCGCAGCTCCATCAGCCGGATGTAGCCGCAGAAGTAGGCCGTCGCCTGGCCGGGGCTGCGGAAGGTGTAGCGCTGCACCTCCTGGAGCGCCAGACCCTCCGAAAGGCCGACCTCCTCGCGGAGGACGCGGGTGGCCTCCTCGCGGGTGACCTTGCCGCTCTGCAGGCCCGGATCGAGGATGGCCCGCGCGGCGCGCGCCAGACGGCTCTGCAGGACCCCGAGCTGGCCGTCGAGGGGGAGGTAGGGCTTGACCTCGGCCTCGGAGTAGAGGCCCCAGCCCTCGACGTTGACGCCGTTCATGGCGAAGATGGCCCGCGCCTTCGAGACCCCCTTCTCGATCAGCGAGGCGAACTGGAGCTCGTGGCCGGGTCGCCCCTCGTGGGCGGTGAGCGTCCAGGAGAAGGCGTCGTAGGTGAAGTCGTCGAGCTGCAGGTTCTCCTGGCCCGGCGCGCCGGGAACGCGCAGGGGCAGCACGAACTCGCCCATCTCGCCCGTGTTGCCGATCATCCGCGGCGGCTGCATGTACGGCGCGGGGCTGCCGACGCTCTCGGCCTCGCTCGCCAGGCGGAACTTCATGGGCCGGTCGGGCAGGCTCACGATGCCCTCGCGGCGGATGATCTCTTCGAGCGAACGGATGCGCTCCTGGTAGTGGGGGAGGATGGCGTCGCCCGTGATCTGGCGCTTCTTGAGCTCCCGCAGCACGGCGCGGTAGTCGGTCTCCCGGATCCCCTTCTCGCGGGCGACCAGCGGCGCCAGCGCCTGCATCTCGTTCTGGATCTCGCGGAAGGCCATGTTGGCCCGGCTCACCAACTCCTCGACGGGCATGTCGACCCCCACTTCCCGGAGGCGGTAGGCATAGAGCTCCGGCGGCAGGCGGAAGTCGGTGCGGGCCCGGGGGAGGATCTCCTGGCGCAGGAAGTCGTCGTAAGCCGCGAGCTGCGTCTTGAGCCGGGCATAGGGCTCCTCGTAGCCGGCGATGCCGTACTTCTTGAACAGCTCCTCGATGCCGGCGACGACCGTGGCGTTGTTGGCGAGGTCGCGCTCCACCCGGTCCTTGAAGGGACCCGCCAGGCCCGGCTCTTTCAAGCGGGAGCGGACGTAGGTTTCGGCCAGGGTGACGAGGGGGGTGAAGCCCGGGGAGGTCCCGGTGTACTTCTTCAGCCGGACGAGGGCCGCCGGGCGCCGGGCCGCCTCCACCTGGTCGTCGAGCAGGGAGCGCATGGATCCGAAGATGGTCTGCGTGAGGTTGAAGTAGGGGATCTGGTAGCTGTGGTTGAGCTCGTAGCCCTTGAGGTCGGCTTTCAGGGAGTCGATCAGGATCTGGAGATCCTGCCGCACGGGCGGGTCCGTCTCGGCCGGCAGGCGTGCTTCGAGCTGCGCCAGCACCTTGCGGGTGGCCTCTTCGGCGCGCTTCTCGAACCCCGGCTTCAGGTCGAAGATCTCTTCGTCGAGGCCGGAAATGCCGAGATCGGCGGCGCCTTCCGGGCTCTGGCGGGCGAGGAGGTCGAGCACGAGCTGGGCGTTCCGGTCGCTCTTCACCACCCAGGCGGGCGGCGCCGGCTGGGCTTTCTGGGCCAGGCTCGCGCTGGCGCCGGCGAAGGCGAGCAGCGCGAAAGCCCCCGCCAGGAGACGAGGACGGAGCGGGCGGCATGGGCGGAAGTTTTTCATGGAAAGTCTCCTGAGGATTGGATTCGAAGGTGTGCCAAGGCGGCCACCCTCCCCCCTTAAACGACTTGGGAAGGTGAAAAGTTCGCGTGCCACTGGCACGCATCTTGCCTTGGACCCTGACGTCGGCGGGCGGGGTCCCGGACGCAGCCAGCAAGGAAGACACCGACCCCTCCCGCCGTCAAGATGAAACTCAAAAAACGGACCTCAAGGAGCCTGCAATGACCACTCGATTTCGCACCCTTTCGACCTTGACGGCCCTGGCTCTCACGCTCGTTGCTTCTTCCGCCCGGGCCGAGGACGCGATGCAGAGAGCGGAGCGCCTGCTCCAGCAGAAGAGCTACAAGCAGGCCGCCGCGGAGTTCGAGCGGGCCAGCGAGCTCGCGGGCGGCTCCTGCCCCGAGTGCCTGCTGGGCGTCGCCCGGGCCTACAGCGGCGCCGGCCAGCAGGACGCCGCGATCCAGGTGACTCGCATGGCCCTCTCCCTCCTCTCCTCTCCCGACGCCAAGGCCCGCGCCTACGACCAGCTCGGCTCCTTCCTCACCCTCAAGGGCGAAATGGAAGCGGCCCGCGCGGCCTTCCAGAAGGCGGTCGAGATCGACGGCCGGATGGAGAGCCAGGTCCGCTCCAGCCTGGCTGACGCTCTCTTGAAGAGGGCCAGCACCGCGGAGGCCGCCGCCGCCCCCGCGGCCGAAGAGACCCTCGCCACGGCGAGGCCCGACCTCCGGTAGTCCTTCCTCCGGTTTTCCTTAGCGCTCCGTGCCCGCCGCTCCTGCTACACTGCGCGGCGGTTTCGACTTCAGGAGGCGGGTACGGTGATCGGTCTCAAAGACATCGAGCAGGCACGCGCCCGGATCGGCGAGGTGGTGGTGAGCACCCCTTGCCTGGCGTCCCGTACCTTCTCCGAGGAGCTGGGCGTACAGGCCTGTTTCAAGTACGAAACCCTCCAGCTCACCGGCTCCTTCAAGGTCCGCGGCGCCTACAACAAGATCAGGGCCCTGCCGCCGTCCGAGGTGGCGCGGGGCGTCATCACCGCCTCGGCCGGCAACCATGCCCAGGGCGTGGCCTTCAGCGCCGCCCAGGCCGGGGTGCCGTCGACCATCGTCATGCCGAAGACGACCCCGCTGATCAAGATCGAGAACACGCGCCGGCTGGGCGGCCGGGTGGTGCTGATCGGCGAGGTCTTCGACGAAGCCTACGAAGAGGCGCGCCGGCTGGAGGCCGAGGAGGGGCTGGTCTTCGTCCATCCCTTCGACGACGAGGAGGTCATCGCCGGCCAGGGGACGATCGGTCTGGAGATCCTGGAGCAGGCGCCCGGAGCCGAGGTCGTGGTCGTCCCCATCGGTGGCGGCGGGCTGATCTCCGGCATCGCCGCGGCGGTCAAGGCGGTCCGGCCGTCGGTGCAGGTCTACGGCGTGCAGACCCAGGCCGCGCCGGCCATGGCGGAGAGCTTCCAGGCCGGCCACGTCGTCCCCAGCCAGGTCGTGCGGTCGGTGGCGGACGGCATCGCCGTGAAGCGGCCGGCGGAGCGGACGTTCGAGTACATCCGCCGCTACGTGGACGGCGTCGTCACCGTCTCGGAGGACGAGATCCGCGCCGCCATCATGCGCCTGCTCGAGACCGGCAAGACGGTCACCGAGGGCGCCGCGGCGGTCACGCTCGCCGCCGTCGCGGCCGGCCGGATTCCCGGCGTCGCGGGGCGGCAGGTGGTGATGCTCCTCTCGGGAGCCAACATCGACGTCGCCGTCCTCGCGCACATCATCGACCGCTCGATGGCGGAGAAGCACCGCGCGGTCCGCTTCCGGACGAACGTCCCCGACCGCCCCGGCGCCCTGGCCGAGTTGCTCCAGGTGATCGGGCGTCATGGCGGCAACGTCGTGCGTATCCAGCACGACCGGGTCTTCATGCACGCCGGTTTCTGGGAGGCTCAGGTCGACATCACCCTCGAGACCCGCAACGAGGAGCATATCGAGGAGCTGCGGCAGGCCATGGGCGAGCGCGGGTATCAGGTGGAGCTGCCGGACTGACGCCCGAGCGCTTGTAAAATCTAGCGCATCGCGACGAGATTTCCGAGGCTGAAACCCCTCCAGGACAAGTAAAAAAAGCCTGTTCCAGGCTTGCCTATATTCAGTAAAATCAATCTCATTCAGGTTGGCCTCCGACCTATTGACTTACCTCACCGCTGTGCCCATCATCAAGATCCACGCTAACGAAAAAGGCAAAACCGCCGCGAGGCGGTGACGCAAAGCCGCGGGTCTCCCCGAGACAGCCAGGCCGCCGAAAAAGACATTAAGTGAGGCGGCAGCCGTATTGATTTCTTTAGTTAACAAGTCTCTGGGTTTCCAATGACTTCATCGCCTGTCCCGGTCTTCCTTGGTCTCCACACTGAGGCAATGGCCTGCTTGGTTCCACTGTACGCCCCAGGTGTATTTTCCGGCAGGGTGCCGGACGAGTCTGGGAGCGAGTCTTGATCAAACCCTTTAAAGGGAGGAAAGGTTTCATGACGAAATTGCAGAAGAGAGGCGCTGGGATTGCCGCTCTGAGCCTCGCGACGACGTTCGCGCTCGGGCTCGCCTCGGCTCCGGCATTCGCCGGCGGCGAGAAGGTCAGGGCCCGGGAGGAGGGCATGCAGGTGGCGATCGATCGCGCCACGGGCAAGCTCCGCCAGCCCACCGCGTCCGAGGCTCGGACGCTGGGTACGCCGATCGCGTCCAAGTCCGCCACGACCGGTCTTCAGTTCACCTCCTGGGCCGACGGCACCGTTTCGGCGGTGCTGACGGAGGACTACCTCAACGTCTGGCTCGTTCAGCTCGATGCCAACGGTTCCGCCAACCAGGTCTGCGTCGACGGCGCCAATGCCACCTCCACCCTGCCCGCCGCTCCGGTTGCCGAGGAGAAGTAGCCCATGAAGACGACCACCAAGCTTTTCTCTTTCCTCGCTCTCGCGGCTCTTCTGCTCGTGGCCAACGCGCCCGCCTTCGGCGCGGCCAACATCGTCATCGTCAACCGTGACGGCCCCAACGAGGGCTTCAACGATCCGACCCCGGCGGCCCCGGTGGGCGGCAACCCCGGCACCACCAAGGGCCAGCAGCGCCTGATCGCCTTCCAGTACGCGGCCAGCATCTGGGGCTCGATCCTCGACAGCCCGGTGCCGATCTACGTCCAGGCAACTTTCGATCCGCTGGCCTGCACGGCCAACGCCGCCACCCTGGGCTCCGCCGGCGCGATCCAGATCTTCCGCGACTTCCCCGGCCGGGAGTACGACGGCATCTGGTATCACGTGGCGCTCGCCAACAAGCTCGCCGGAGCCGACCTCGCTCCGGGCCCGAACGGCACCGTCAACGACGACATCGTCGCCCGGTTCAACGCCAACCTGGGCAACGTCGGCTGTCTGACCGGCATCGGCTTCTACTACGGCCTGGATGCCAACCACGGCACCCAGGTCGACCTGGTGACCGTGCTGCTACACGAGTTCGGTCATGGCCTCGGCTTCGCCAACTTCGTGACCGAGGCCACCGGCGCCCAGCCGGACGGCCGCTCGGACATCTTCGCCACCTACACCCTGGACACCACCACGGGCAAGCACTGGCCGCAGATGACCGCGGCGGAGATCGCCGCCTCTTCCATCAACACCAACAAGGTGGTGTGGGACGGCATCAACGTCCTCGCCAAGGCCCCGAGCGTGCTTCAGATCGGATCGCCGCTCGTCACCATCAACTCCCCGGCGGGCCTCGGCCCCTACCGTTTCGGCGCGGCCAACTTCGGCCCGGCCGTCACGCTTTCCGGCGTGACCGGCAACGTCGTTCGTGCCATTGACGTGGCCGAGCCGGCTGTCCCCCCGGCCGCGGCCGGAACCACCTTCGACGGCTGCTCGCCGTTCACCAACGCCGCCGCCGTCGCGGGGCAAATCGCCATGGTCGACCGCGGCCTCTGCGGCTTCGCGATCAAGGTGAAGAACGCGCAGGACGCCGGCGCCATCGGCGTGCTCGTGGCCGACAACGCCCCGGGCAGCCCGGCCGGCGGCATGACCGGCGTCGATCCGACCATCACCATTCCTTCGGTCCGCCTCAGCCTCCCGGATGCCAACGCTGTCAAGGCGGCGCTGGTCAGCGGCCCGGTCAACGCCACGATCGGCCTCAACCCCGCCGTCCGCGCGGGCGCCGATCCGCAGGGCCGGGTGCTGCTCAACGCCCCCAACCCGGTGGTCGCCGGCTCCTCGATCTCGCACTGGGATCCGATCGCCGCTCCCAACCTGCTGATGGAGCCCGCCATTAACGCCGACCTCACGCACGGCGTCGACCTGACCCGCCAGGAGATGACCGACATCGGCTGGTTCTCCGACGGTGACGGCGTTCCCGATGGCCGCGACCAGTGCATCGGTTCGTCGACCAGCGCCACGGTGGTTATCGACGGCTGCAACTCGGGCGTGACGAACACCACGTTCGCCTCCGGCTGCCGCATCAGCGACCAGATCAACGACTGCGCGGTGGGCGCTTCCAACCACGGCGGTTTCGTGAGCTGCGTCGCCCACCTGCTGAACGACCTCAAGAAGGATGGAGTCATCAGCGGCTCGCAGAAGGGCGCCATCCAGAGCTGCGCCGGCGGCGCCAGCATCCCCTGATGCTGCCGTCCGTTTCGTAGTCGCTCCCGGGCCGGTGCTTTCGAGCGCCGGCCCTTTTTCTTTCCCATTTCCCCATCGGCGCGTTAGGCTTCGGCCATGAAATTCGAGACCCGAGTCGTCCACGCGGGCCACCGGATCGACCCCGCGACGGGATCGGTGGCCCCCCCCATCTACCTCTCGACCACCTTCGCGCGCGATCCCGAGGGAACCCCCTTCGGCGGTCACACCTACATCCGCGAGTCGAACCCCACCCAGGAGCAGCTCGAAGAAGCCCTGGCCCCCCTCGAAGGCGGGGAGGGAGCGCTCGTCTTCGCCTCGGGCATGGCGGCGGGCGTCGCCCTGCTGCAGGCCTTGCCGCCGGGATCCCACGCCGTCTTTCCGGACGACGCCTACTACGGCTTCCGCGTCGCCGCCGAGGAGTTCCTCCCCAACTGGGGCGTCCGGTCGGACTTCGTGGCGATGGACGACCTGGCGGCGCTCGCGGCCGCGATCCGTCCGGAGACCCGGCTGGTCTGGCTCGAGACGCCGTCGAACCCCCTGCTCAAGGTCGTCGACCTCGCGGCGGCGTCCCGCCTGGCCCGCCAGGCCGGTGCGCTCGTGGTGGTGGACAACACCTTCGCCACTCCCATGCTCCAGCGGCCCATCGAGCATGGCGCCGATGTCGTCCTGCACTCCACCACCAAGTACTTCGGCGGTCACAGCGACGTGCAGGGCGGTGCCCTCGTCTTCGCCCGCCGCGACGAGCTGTACGACCGGGTCCACCACCTGCGCCACGTCCTCGGGGCCGTGGCTTCGCCTTTCAACTGCTGGCTGGTGCTGCGCGGCGTGCGCACCCTCGCCTGCCGGGTGGCGGTCCAGAGCGCGAGCGCGCTCGCCGTGGCCCGCGCCCTCGAGGGCTCGCCGGCCGTCTCGGCGGTCCACTATCCCGGCCTGCCCTCCCACCAGGGACACGGAATCGCCAGCCGCCAGATGTCCGCCTTCGGCGCCATGCTCTCCTTCCACGCCGCGGGAGGGCGCGAGGCGGCGATCGCGGCCGTGGGCGGAGCGCGGCTCTTCACCCGCGCCACCTCGCTGGGCAGCGTCGAGAGCCTGATCGAGCACCGCGCCACGAGCGAGGGGCCGAAGTCCCGCACGCCGCAGGACCTGATCCGCCTGTCCATCGGCCTGGAGCATCCGGAAGATCTGGCGGCGGACCTCCTCCAGGCGCTGGAAAGGGTCTGAACGAGAAGCTTGCACGGTTTTTGCTTTCGTGCGAGGTCTAGTTGTCGTTCTTCCGCATAACTGAGAAAGGAGCTCTCGATGGCTACGACGGGCAAGAAGGGGACCACCGGGTCCAAGGCGGCGGCCGGGTCCAAGGGAACCGCGGGCGGGCTCGACACGGGCGTGCCGGCCTCCACCGCCCCAGCCGCTTCCGCTTCCACCAAGGCCACCAAGAAGGGCCCCAGCAAGAAGACGGTGCTCGCCTCGGCCGCGGCCGCCGTGGGCGCGGTCGCCGCAGGGATCGCGGGGATCGCGGTGGCGCGCAGCAAGAAGAAATCTTCGGCTGCCTCCAAGGCGGCGGGCTCCACCAGCGGCAGGAGCACAGGAAAGAAGACGGCTACGAAGAGCGCCAAGAAGGCCACCAAGCCCGCAGCCAGCGCCGCGGCGAAAAGCACCAAAAAACCAGCGAAGAAGAGCTCCTGATCCGGGAAGGCGTCGATCGTAGGGGCGGCCTTATGTGGCCGCCCTGTTCCTATCGCCTCGGATGACCTCCGATCCCTCCAGTTACCCCTCGCCCTCCAACGCCCGCCGCGCCTCCTCCAAAGTCTGCCGGAACCCCTCGCTCTCCCGCTCGGCGACCAGCGTCTCCAATTGGGCCAGCGCCTCCCGCGTGGCGGCATAGACCTCGTGCCGGTGCGGATTGAGGTGCTGGATGTCGAGGTAGAGGTCCGGGTTCTCGTTGAGGACCAGGAGCGCGTTGGCCGCCTGGCGGGAGAAGGTGACGGAAGCGCAGGCGCGGAGCTCCCCGGGATCGACTCCGGAGCGGGTCAGGGCGGCGCCGAACAGGATGTTGCTCAGATGGGCCAGCCCCAGGAGCCAGCCCATCAGGCGGTCGTGGTGGGCGAAGCCGACCGCCACCAGCTTCATGTAGGGATGGCGGATGAACGCCTCGACCTGCTTCCTTTCTTCCGCCAGGTCGCCCTGGGCCGCCAGCACGAAAGTCAGCGTTTCGTAATACGACTTGCCGGGGCCGAACATCGGGTGGAGGGCATGGACCCGGACGCCGAGCTCGCGAGCCCGCTGGAGCGCCGGGCCGAGGTGCGCTTTGATGGAGCTCACCTCGATGACGGCTCCCCGGGGGCGCCGTTCGACCACGCGCTCCAGCACCTCGGGGGTCCGGCCGAGGGGTACGGAGACCAGGATGGCGGCGTAGCGGTCGAGGTCTTCGACGCTGTCGATGCCGTGGAAACGGCCCGGCGCGGCGGGCATGTTCGCCAGCGCGGGATCGGCGACGTCGACTTCGTTGCCGGCGATCTCGAGGAAGCCGCGGAGCCACGAGCCCATGCCGCCGGCGCCGCCCACCACCAGCATGCGCTCGCCGTGCTGGCGGCGCATCGAGATCCCCACCCGGTACTGGCGCTCCACCGAGCCGCGGATGATCGCCTGGAAGACGCTCTCCATGACCTCTTCGGAGACGCCGCAGGCCTCGGCGTGCTGCCGCGCGAGGGTGAGCACCCGGTTTTCCACGTCGTGCACCACCACCGGCATGGCGTTCTCGGCCTTGATGCCGCCGATTTCCGCGGCCAGCTCCATGCGCCGCCGGAGAAGCTCCAGCAGCGCGCGGTCGACCTCGACGACCGACTCGCGCAGTGTGGCGAGGGGATCGGGCTTGCTCATGCTACGAGGGGACGATCCTGACGACGTGGTAGTTGCTCTTTCCCTTGCGGAGGAGGAGGAGCTTGCCCTCGATGCCGTCTGCGAGGCCGATGGCGCGGCGCGGGTCGGTGACCGGCTTGTTGCTCAGGTAGATGCCGCCCGACTCGATGAAGCGGCGGGCCTCGCCCTTCGAGGAGGCCAGGCCGGCGCGGAGGAGGAGGTCGGGCAGGAGAATGCCGGCGGCAAGCTCCGCGGCCGGCAGATCGGTCGATGGAGCCTCGTCCACGACCTGCAGGACCTCGTCGGCCGAGAGGCTCGCCACGTCTTCGCCGAAGAAGAGCCTGGAGATTCGCTGGGCGTTGCCGAGCGCTTCCTCGCCATGAACGATGCGGGTCATCTCCTCGGCGAGCCGCCTCTGACCCTCCCTCGCCTCGGGCGCCGTCCGGACCCGCGCCTCCAACTCTCCGATCTCCTCGGGGCCGAGCCAGGTGAAGAACTTGAGGTACTTGACCACGTCCCGGTCGTCGGTGCGGAGCCAGAACTGGTAGAAGTTGTACGGCGACGTGCGCTCCGGATCGAGCCAGATGGTGCCGGCCTCGGTCTTGCCGAACTTCTCGCCGCTGGAGGAGGTGACCAGGGGGAAGACGATGCCGTGCGCCTTGCCGTCGGTGACCCGGCCGATCAGGTCCGTGCCGGCCAGGATGTTGCCCCACTGATCGCTGCCGCCCATCTGCAGGGTGCAGCCATACCTCTGGTGGAGCACCAGGAAGTCGTAGGCCTGGAGGAGCATGTAGCTGAACTCGGTGAAGGAGATCCCCTCTTCCGACTCGAGGCGGCGGCGCACCGACTCGCGGTTCAGCATGGCGTTGACCTTGAAGTGCTTGCCGACGTCGCGGAGGAAGTCGGTGAGCGGGATGGTGGTCAGCCAGTCGGCGTTGTTGAGCATGCGGGCCGCGTTGCCGCCGTGGTCGAAATCGAGAAAGCGGCTGAGCTGGCGCTTGATGCCCTGGAGGTTGGCCTCCACCTGCTCCGCGTTGAGGAGCGATCGCTCGGTCTTCTTGCCGGAGGGATCGCCGATCAGCCCGGTGCCGCCGCCGACCAGCGCGATCGGCGAGTGGCCGAATCGCTGGAGCCGTGCGAGACCCATGATCGGGACGAGGCTCCCCACGTGCAGGCTCGACGCCGTGGGGTCGAAGCCGATGTAGGCAACCGCCTTCTCGTTCTCCAGGGCGGCGTTCACCCCCGGAGTGGCATCGCTGACGAGGCCCCGCCACTGGAGCTCCTCGAAGAAGCTTCTGGACGTCGGCTCTGAAGGCATGGACGGGATACTCTCACCGCCGCCGGTGAGCGTCAAGGCAGTGGAAGAGGAGGAGGGGAGGGAAGCCGTCATGAAGAGCCCGGCTTCCCTCAGGGTGCCGCGCGGCAATGACCCGCCGCGGGTTGTGGGGTGCTACCGTATCCACTCCTGAGACAAGGCAAGGGTGATGCCACCCCCTAAACCCTTATGAATACGCTGTTTTCCTTTTGGACCGACCTCTGGAGTGAACGCTTCCCCGTACACCTCCGTCCTCTGGGTAAGACAGCGGCGGCAAGTCCCGCTTGCGCCCCTCCTCTGGCACTTGGATTGCTGGACCTGCTCGGGAGGCTGAACAGAAGGGTGACCGGAAGCCGACCGGAAAGACATCGGGGTGCGGTAAGCTCGCGTCCCGAGTCCAGGAAGTCAGGGAAGCGTGGTGCGGGAGCCCCCGGCACCGCAGAACGTCAACCGTTTTCGTGAGCAACCGTGAGCGACGCCATGGCCAAAGACCCGACCTCAGAATTCGCCAGTCCCGCTTCAGCCACCCTCGCCGGAGGCAACTCCGGGTCCGCTGCCGTAGCGCCCACGACCGGCTTCTTCGGACATCCCCGTGGCCTTGCCACCCTGTTCTTTACCGAGTTCTGGGAGCGCTTCAGCTACTACGGTATGCGAGCGCTTCTCATCCTCTACATGACGGCGGCGGTCGACCGGGGAGGGCTCGGCTTCAGCGACTCGCGGTCGGGGGCCATCTATGGCCTCTACACCGCGTTCGTCTACCTTTTGGCCCTGCCCGGCGGGTGGATCGCCGACCAGCTCCTGGGCCAGCGGCGCGCCGTCTTCCTGGGCGGCTGCATTATCGCCCTGGGGCACTTCAGCCTGGCCGTCGAAAGCATCACCTTCTTCTACCTGGGCCTGGTCCTGATCGTAATCGGCACCGGTCTGCTCAAGCCCAATATCAGCACCATGGTGGGAGAGCTCTATCCGGAAGGCGGAGCGCGTCGGGACGCCGGCTTCTCGATCTTCTACATGGGCATCAACCTCGGCGCCTTTGTCGCGCCCCTGGTCTGCGGCCCCCTGGGACAGCGGGTCAATTGGCATTGGGGCTTCGCGGCGGCGGGGTTTGGCATGGTCATCGGCCTCATCCAGTACGTGATACAGGGCAAGCACCTCGGGAACGCGGGCCTGCGTCCTAACGCGGCCGGAGATCCGGTCGCCCGGCGGAAGACGTTCCAGATCCTGATCGGCGCCCTGGTGTTGACCGCCCTCGCCGCCGCGCTGGCGGCCTCGGGCGCGATCCGGGTCAGCGTCGAGGCCCTGGCCGGCGCCACCGGCGTGGTCATTGTCGGCCTGGCGCTCCTCTACCTGACCGTTCAATTGGTCGCGGGCGGGCTGGACGCCACCGAGAAGAAGCGGATGCTGGTCATCTTCGTCCTCTTCATCTTCTCGGCCATCTTCTGGTCGGGCTTCGAGCAGGCGGGCTCCTCCCTGAACCTCTTCGCCGAACGGCTGACCGACCTCAACGTCTTCGGCCGGAACATGCCGGCGAGCGTGCTCCAGGCGGTCAACCCGATCCTGATCATCGCGCTGGCCCCGGTCTTCGCCTGGCTCTGGGTCCGGCTCGCACGGGCCAACCGCGAGCCCTCGGCGCCCACCAAATTCTCCCTCGGCCTCATCCTGCTGGGCCTGGGCTTCGGCGTCATGGTCTGGGCCTCGATCCTGACCAGCGGCCAGACCCGACAGGTCGGCCCGAGTTGGCTGATCCTCACTTACCTGTTCCACACCTGCGGCGAGTTGTGCCTGTCGCCGGTCGGCCTGTCGACTGTCACCAAGCTCGCGCCGCAACGCAAGGTGGGGCAGATGATGGGCATCTGGTTCATGTCGGTATCCTTGGGCAACCTGATGGCGGGGCTGGTCGCGGGCCGCTTCGAAAGCCTGCCCCTGCCCCAGATCTTCGGCACCGTCATGGCGGTCACGGCGGGAGCCGGCCTGGTCCTGGCCCTCTTCATCAAACCGATCCGCAACATGATGAGCGGAGTCCGCTAGCGGCTTTGTCTCAAGAAGGAGAGATGACGATGAGTGCGACCGTAATCGCCCATCCAGCCGCCAGGGCCGAGACCGCCGCCGACAAGCATCCGCCGGGGCTCTACGTCCTGTTCCTCACCGAGATGTGGGAGCGTTTCAGCTTCTACACCGTGGGCGGGATGTGGGTCCTGTACGTCCAGAACGCCGAGCAGGGTTTTGGCTGGACCCGAGACCACGCGACGAGCCTTTGGTCCACCTACCTCATGTTCGTCTACGCGAGCCCGCTCATCGGCGGCCTGATCGCCGACCGGAAGCTCGGCTACCGGCGAGCCGTGACCTTGGGGGGCCTCTTCTTCATGGCCGGCCACGCCCTCCTCGCGGTCCGGTCCGTGCCGGTGATGTACGCCGCTCTGGCCTGCCTGGTGATCGGCAACGGCTTCTTCAAGCCGAACGTCTCCGCCATGGTGGGCAACCTCTATCCCGAGGGGAGCCGCCTCAAGGACCGGGCCTACAACATCTTCTACATGGGCATCAACGTCGGCGCCTTCCTCGCGCCGCTGGTGGCCGAGTTCATGGTGCAGAAGTTCGGCTTCCATCCCGCGTTCTTCGTGGGCGCCATCGGCATGGTCCTCTCGGTCTCGATCCTCTGGCGGTTCCGCCGTCACGTCCTGCACGCCGACCGCAAGCGCACGACCGCGGGCACGCTTCCTGCCGGGGCTGCCGCGGCCGCCGTCACCGAGGATGCGCCGCCTCCGGGCGTCAGCCACCAGGGCCAGGCCATCGACGCCATCTCGGACTCCCGCCGCGTCGGCGCCCTGATCGTCATCTTCCTGATCGTGATCGTCTTTTGGATGGTCTTCCACCAGAACCAGATCACCCTCACCTACTGGGCCAACGACAACACCGACTGGAACGTCACCGGCATCATCTCGAACTCGATCAACCCCGGCTGGGTGCTCCTCCTGACTTTCCCCCTGGTCTGGTTCTGGCAGTGGCTGGACCGGCGCGGCAAGGAGCCCTCGACGCCCACCAAGATGGCGATCGGCATGTGCCTGACGGGCCTCTCCTTCTTCATCATGTACTTCGCGGGCAAGGCCGGCGGCGACGTCGGCAAGGTCTCGCCCTGGTGGCTGATCGGCGCCTATGGCGTGCTGACGCTGGGCGAGCTGATGCTCTCGCCCATGGGCCTCTCGCTGGTCTCCAAGGTGGCCCCGATCCGGCTGCGCGGCGTCATGATGGGCGGCTGGTTCGTGGCGACCGCCATCGGCAACAAGCTGACGGCCATCGGCGTCTTCTGGGACGACTGGGCGCACTCCACCTTCTTCGCCGTGCTCGGCAGTTGCGCCCTGGTCATGGCGGTGGTGCTGACCCTGCTGTTGAAGCCCTTGAAGCGGGCGATGCCGGGGGTGTAGGGGAGGCTACAAGCTGACCTGCATCCCCAGCTCCACCACCCGGTTCGGAGGAATCCGGAAGAAGTCGGTGAAGCGCTGGGCGTTCCTCGACATGAGGGCGAAGAGCCTCTTCTGCCAGCGGTGCATGCCGGGCCGGCTGCTGGGGATGAGCGTTTCCCGGCCGAGGAAGAAGGTCGTCTTCATCATGTCCAGGAAGAGGCCGTCCTCTCGGGCGCAGTCGAGCACGTCCTGGGCCCGGGGGTCCTGGGTGAAGCCGTAGCGGGCCGTCAGCCGGTAGACCCCCTTGTCCAGCGATTCCACCACCACCCGGTCCTCCTCCGAGACCCAGGGCACCTCCTCCGTGATCACCGTCATCAGCACTACGGTCTCGTGGAGCACCTTGTTGTGCTTGAGGTTGTGCAGCAGCGTCGTGGGCGTGCCCGCGGGGTTGGTGGTGAGGAACACCGCCGTGCCGGGGACCCGCGGCGGCGATTCCGGCTTGATGTTGCGGACGAAGTCCTCGATCGGCAGAGCCTCTTCCCGCAGCCGGTCGGCGAGGATCTTCCGGCCCTGCTTCCAGGTCGCCATCAGGAGGTAGATGAGGCCGGCCACCACCAGGGGGAACCAGCCTCCATGGGGGATCTTGACAACGTTGGCGCCGAAGTAGGCGAGGTCCAGCACCAGGAACGAGGCCGTCAGGGCGCCCGCGGCCAGGGTGCTCCACCCCCACACCTCGCGCTCCACCACGAAAGCCAGCACGGTCGTGATGACCATGGTCGTGGTGACGGCGATGCCATAAGCGGCGGCGAGGTTGGTCGATTCGCGGAAGCCGAGCACCAGGCCGATGGTGGCGATCATGAGCACCCAGTTGACGGCCGGAATGTAGATCTGGCCGATCGCCTCGTCCGAGGTCTGGACGATCTCGAACCGCGGACTGTAGCCGAGCTGCACCGCCTGGCGGGTGAGCGAGAAGGCGCCCGAGATCACCGCCTGGGAGGCAATCACCGTCGCGGCCGTGGCCAGGATCACCAAGGGGTAGAGGGCCCATGAGGGCGCCATGCTGTAGAACGGGTGCTCGACGTCCTTGGGGGCGCTCAGCAGCAGGGCGGACTGGCCGAAGTAGTTGAGCATCAGCGACGGCAGCACCAGGGCGAACCAGGCGATCCGGATGGGGCGCCGCCCGAAGTGGCCCATGTCCGCGTAGAGGGCCTCGCCGCCGGTGACGACCAGGAACACCGAGCCGAGGACCAGGAATCCCTGGAGCCCGTTGTGGGCGAAGAACCGGACGGCGTACGCCGGGTTGACGGCGGCGAGCACGGCGGGCTCGCGAATGATCCAGCGCAGCCCCAGGATCGCCAGCGTCGCGAACCAGATCATCATGACGGGGCCGAAGAGCTTGCCGATCCCTTCCGTCCCCCGGCTCTGGATGACGAAGAGGCCGACCAGGATGGCGATGGTGATGGGGATGATGTAGGGATTGAAGAAGGTCGTGGCCACCTCCAGCCCCTCGACGGCCGAGAGCACCGAGATGGCCGGAGTGATCATGCCGTCGCCGTAGAGCAGCGCGGCGCCGAAGAGGCCGAGGGCGACCAGGATCCACCCGCGCCGGCCGTCGGTCCGGATCAGGGCCATGAGGGCCAGGATGCCTCCTTCGCCCCGGTTGTCGGCCCGCATGACGAAGACCAGGTACTTGATCGAGATGACGATGATGAGCGACCAGAAGATCAGCGACATCACGCCGAGGACGTTCAAGCGGGTCGGCTCCACCGAGTGGGAGCCGAGGAAGCACTCACGGAGAGCGTAGAGCGGGCTCGTGCCGATGTCGCCGTAGACGACTCCGAGCGCTCCGAGCGCGAGGCCGGAAAGATGGGAGAGCCCGGAATTTGGAGGAGTATGTTGTGCCATGGTCTCGGGAGCGGGACGCTATCACACCGGCTCCTCTCTTTTATGAGAAGGGCGCCGGAGCGTTCAGGGCTGCTCGTAGCCCGTCACGCGCCCGGTCAGCCGGTCCGAAGCGGGGGAATGCAGGAACTGGACCCAGCCTTCGCGCTTCGAGCCGCGGGGCACGAAGGCGAAGTCGATCTCCGCCTCCTCCCGGGTGCCGTCCGGCAGCTCCAGCACGACCTCGACATGGGCTCCCTCAGCCGTCTCCTCACCCCGGTTGCGCACCGTCACCGGCACGGCCCAGGCTTCGGCCCGGCGCTCGGGCGAGCCCAGGCTCACGGAGAGGTCCGGGGGCGAGCCTCCCCCCTGGGCAGCGTCCCAGGCGAGGAAACCGACCGTGCCGAGCACCAGCACGAGGCCCACCCCGAACACGGCCCACTCCAGGCGGTTCTTCTCGACACGGCTCATGAGGAAGAGGACTGTAGCAGCAAGCGGCCCGCCGAGGCCCCGAGAGCGCCCGCGACGCCCAGCACCACCGTCTGGGCCAGGCAGGCGGCGGCCGACAGGCCGGCGAACCGGCCGAAGAACCAGAGGATGAACGCCGAGGCGGCCAGCGCCACGGCATAGTTCACGACGGTCCGCGAGAGCATGGCGATCCAGCCTTGGTCCTTGTCGGGGATGAGCCGGTCCGAGCCCCGAAAGCCGCTGTAGAAGAGGACCAGCGCGCACAGCCCGAGGGAGAAGAGGGCGAGGCCGAGCACCTTCCACCGCGAAGCCTCGGCGGCGATCATGACGATCTCCTCCGTCGGGGCCACGTTGCTGGCGAACAGGATCGCCCCGCACGAGGCGAGGACCAACTGCGCGGCAAGCCCCGTATCCGGATCGTCTTTCTGCCCCTTGCCGGCGCCCATTCCCTGGCCATCGTCCTCGCCGGAGCCGCCGAGTTGGGCCGAGCCCACCGAGATGCCGATCGCCGCCGTCACACCCTCCACCACGACCTTGCCGACGATCTCGCTCATCGGCATCGAGGTCTGGATCTGGCCGAGGAGCCAGAGCATGAGGACCGACAGCACCAGGCCGAGGCCCATCTCCTCGAAGGCCTCGAAGGCCACCTCCAGCCAGGAGGCGTCCCGGCGCAGGCCGCTGTAGCGGTTGTAGGCAAAAAGAAGCAGGAAACCGACAAGGAAATAACCGAGCAGGCGAGGGGGCCGGGCGACGAACCCGGCCCACCAGACTTCCATGGTGTAGAGGAGGGGCAGGCTGAAGAGGAGGCCCCCGGCGATGCCTCGCGCATACTCCCGAAGCGACTGGCGCACCCGCCGCTTCCGTCCATCCGGACGCCCCTTTTGGCTCATCCGATCATCTTATCGGACCCTCTCATCGAATCAAAAGGGGGGTCTCCCGATAGCGCCTAGACCTCCGCCATCGCCTCGACGTTGATGGAGCTCTCGGCGAGTTGGGTCAGGATCTTGTCCGCCTGACCCTCCTCGTCGAGGGTCTGCTGGAGGAGCTTGGCGGCGTCCTTCTCGCCGAGCAGGTTGGCGTAGGTGCGCACCGTGCCGTAGCCGGCGATCTCATAGTGCTCGACCCGCTGGGCGGCCGCGATCAGCGCGGCATCCATCACCTCGGGCTCCATGTCCTCCTGCATCATCTCCTTGCCCTCTTCGATCAGCCCTTCCATCGCCTTGCACTTCTTGCCGCGGGGGCTCTTGCCGAGACCCTCGAAGATGCGGTCCAGGCGCTCGAGCTGTGTCTGGGTGATCTCGAGATGCTGCTGGAAGGCCTGCTTCAACTGGGCGTTCGAAGCCTTCTTCGCCATCTTCGGTAGGGCCTGGATGAGCTGCTTCTCAGCGCTGTAAAGGTCCTTCAACTCCTCCACGTAGAGCTTCCTAAGGGAATCGATCTCCATGTTGTGCTCCTTTTTTCTATACAGGCGCCATTGCCCTCGCGAGAGCACTTAGCAAGAGGGGTGCCATGAAGGCCGTGGATTGAGAGGAGGAGCGTCGAGCGGGGACGAGCCCCGCCCGACGAGACTTGGAGAGTCTTCTACAGGACCTCGAGGATTTCCTTCTCGCCCTTTTCGTCCTGCTTGCCGACCCAGACGTTCAGGACCTTGCCGTCGTTGTCGACCAGCAGGAGAGTCGGGGTGCCGGGCACCTTGATGGTGGAGAAGTCCATGTGCACCATACCGTCCGGATTGGCGCCGGCGCTGGCGAACTTCTTGGACTCCTCGGCCTTCGCCTCCTCGCTGGGGACGGCGGCGATCACCTTCACCTGCGAGCCCTGCTGGTTCCGCTGATCGATCAGCTTTTTGTAGAACGGCATGCTGTCGTTGCAGAAGTGACAGGTCGGCGAGACGGCGACCACGAGGGCGCGGTTCGATCCGGCGGGCATGACCGCCTTGAGTTGGTCGAAGCGTTCGCCCTTCTCGACCTGGGCCGGCGCTCCCGGCACGCGGGGCTGGGCGGGGAAGAACTGGTTGCGGATCAGGACGACCGCCGCGATCGCGCACACCACGATGATGGCGATGTTGGCGACGGTGTCGAGGGTGCTCTTCTTCTGGGGTGCTTGTGTCATGTCTGCCATGGTTTCTCCTGGGCGCCGACGCAGTGCTTTCGCCTTGGCGGCGCTTCAAAAACGTATTTAGGAGGGTAGCACAGGCTGCCCTTCGTGAAGCGGCGGATTGACAGCCCCGGCGAGATGTTGCAGCGTACCCCCGCAACTCCACCCCTGGACCGTGGGCCTCTCCTCTCCCTAGAGGTGCCCGAGGAGCGAAAAAGCGATCATGGCCTCCGAGCCGTCCCTCGAGTCGTCCGCGGTCCTTCCGCCGGCCTCCAAGCGCGAGATCGTGAGCTGGGCGATGTTCGACTTCGCCAACAGCAGCTACACCACGATCATCGTCAGCGTCGCCTTCGGCATCTACTTCACTCGGCTGGTGGCGCCCGAGGGCAAGGGCGACTCCCTCTGGGGGCTCGCGATCCTCTTGGGCAACCTCTTCGTCCTGCTGCTCTCGCCCGTCGTCGGCGCCGTGGCCGACGACTCGGGGCGCAAGAAGCTCTTCCTCGCCTTCACCTATGCCACCTGCGTCGCGGGCACGGCTCTCCTCTGGTTCGTCACGCCGGGGCGGGTGGCGCTGGGGCTCGTCCTCTTCGTCCTCTCCTTCGTCGGCTTTTCCTTCGGCGAGAACCTGGCCTCCTCTTTCCTGCCCGAGATCTCCACCCCGGAGAACGTCGGCCGGATCTCCGGCTTCGGCTGGGGGCTGGGCTACTTCGGCGGCCTCGCCTGCCTGGTGGTGGTGCTGCCCCTGCTCAAGGGCGGCTACACCCTGGAGAACCTGGGGAACCTGCGTCTCGCCTGGCTCGCGACGGCCCTGTTCTTCCTGGTGGCGGCCTTGCCGACCTTCCTCTTCCTGCGCGAGCGGGCGCCGCGCGGCACGGGCACGGCGATGGAGTACGTCCGGGCGGGCTTCGTCCGCATCGGGGCGACCGCCCATTCCGTGCGCCACTTTTCCGAGCTGGTCCGCTTCCTGACCGTGTTCTTCGTCTACTCGATGGGGCTCACCTCGGTCATCGCCTTCGCGGGGATTTTCGCAGAGCGGACCCTGAAGTTCACCTCCCTCGAGGTGACCTACCTCTTCATCGCCCTCCAGCTCACCTCGGCCGGGGGGGCCTTCCTCTTCGGCTACATCCAGGACCGGGTGGGAGCCTCGCGCACCATCCAGGCCGCGCTGGTCATCTGGATCCTGGTCTGCGTCGGCACCTACTTCTGCCAGAGCAAGGAGCTCTTCTGGGCGATCGCCATGGGAGCGGGCCTCGGCATCGGCTCCCTGCAGAGCGCTTCGCGGGGGATGGTGGGGCTCTTCTCGCCGCCCGAGAAGAGCGGCGAGTTCTTCGGCTTCTGGGGCCTGGCTGGCAAGGGCGCCTACATGCTGGGCCCCTTCATCTTCGGCCTCATCTCCACCGCTACCGGCTCGCAACGGGTGGCGATCCTCTCGACCGCCGTCTTCTTCATCGCCGGCCTGATCGGCATGGCCTTCATCGACGAGCGGCGGGGCCACGCCGAGGCGGAGAGCTGGAACGAGGAGCGGGCCGAACGAGAGGGGAGCGCTATTGCCTGAGCGATTGCCTGAGCTATTGCCCGAGCGGGCCGCCGACCGCTTCCTCCGCGCTTTCGTCCGCTTCCTCCTCAAGATCTTCTTCCGCGAGGTCGAGGTGGTCGGGGCCGAGCGCATCCCCCTGGGCCGGCCGCTCGTGCTGGTCGCCAACCACGTCAACGGGCTGATCGATCCCCTGCTGCTGATGGGACCGCTGCCCGTGATGCCGCGGTTCCTCGCCAAGAGCACCCTGTGGAAGAACCCGGCCGTCCGCCCCTTCGCCGAGCTGGCGCGGGCGATCCCCGTCTACCGCCAGCAGGATGAAGGATCGGACACCTCGAAGAACGCCGAGAGCTTCGTCCGCTGCTACGAGCTGCTGGCCGCCGGCGGCAGCCTGGCCCTGTTCCCCGAAGGCAAGAGCCACAGCGAGCCGGCTCTCCAGCCGCTGAAGACCGGCGCGGCCCGCATCGTTCTGGAGGCCGAGCGGCGCCATCCCGGCCTCGGCGCGCGGATCGTGCCCGTGGGGCTCCTCTTCGATGCCAAGGAGACCTTCCGCTCGCGCGCCCTCGTGCAGGTGGGGGACCCCATCGATCCGGCGCTGGAGGTCGAGCTCTACGAGCGGGACCCGGTGGCGGCCTTCCGGGGCCTGACCGCGCGCATCGACGAGGAGCTGAAGGATGTCACCCTCAACTACGAGACCTGGGAAGACGCCCGGCTGATCGCCCGCGCGGCCGACCTCTACCGCCGCCGCGCGCCCGAACTGCCGGGACGGGGGAGGCTCTCCGAGGGCTTCGCCTACCGCCGGGCCTTCCTGGACGTCTATCGCCGGCTGCGTGAGCGCCACCCCGAGCGCGTCGCCTCCGCCGTCGAGGCCGTCCGCGAGTACGATCGCCTGCTGCGCGCCTTCGACCTCCGGGACGACCAGGTCGCCGCCGCCTATCCGTCCTCGCCGGTGCTCCGTTTCGTCGGCCGCACCCTGCTGCGCCTCCTCGTCCACTTGCCCGTCGCGATCGTGGGGACGATCCTCACCTGGCCCGTCTACCGCATCGTGGGCCCGATCGTCCGCCGCGTGACCCGCCAGCCGGACCAGACCGCCACCTTCCGCGTCTTCGGAGCCCTGATTCTCTTTCCCCTCGCCTGGATCGTCGAAGGCTGGCTCGCGGCCAAGTACCTGGGAGGTTGTTGGCTGGGTACCGTCGTCACCCTCCTGGCGCCCTTCACCGCCTACGGAGCCCTCCTCTTCCACGACCAGCGTGCCGTTTTCTGGGCCGAATCCCGCGCTTTCCTCCTTCTCCGGACGCAACGGAGCCTGGCCGCCGAGTTGAAGGCGCGGCGAGAGGAAGTGCTGCGGCAGGTCGAAGAGCTGGAGGCGTTGTCTGAGGCGGGAGGCGAGGACTACGACACGGGGTAATGAATTTCGAGAACCTGCTCAAAGCGCCGTTTCAGCTCAACGTAATCGGACGCCCCGAGATCGTCTTTCTCGATGATGTCGGCGATCTGCTGGAGGCTCTCGCGAGTCTCGGGATCGAGCTTCATCTCGCCGATGCCGAGACTCTCCCGCCAGAGGGCGCGCCGGAGGAAGCTCCGGTTCTCGCGCTCCTGGAAGAAAGCGGGATTCTTGGCGATGGCTGCGAGCCGGCCAGCTGCGACCCACTGGCCGAGGTCCAGGGAGAGATCGTTGTCGTCAGCCAGGAAGACCTCGCGGGTGTCCTTGACCAGTCCGGGCACCTGAGCGAGAAAACTGCTCGGCGCCTTCTTGGGATCCTCTAAGGCACCGGTGAGACCGACGTACTTCTTCTTGAGATCCTCGGTGATGAGGCCCGTGTCCAGAAGACCAAGAATCGCCGCAATGGCATCCTGGGCCTGTCTGCGCTCCCCGGCCTGGAGGCTCACCTGGAGGTTCACGAGTTGGACTCCCATTCGGAAGGACGCCTCGTCGAGGTTCACCTCCTCGTCACCGCCGCCGCCCCGGTAGACCGGGCCGAGCCAGAGGTCTTTTGCGATTCCAGGCCTGTTTGAGACCTGCTTTACCACCTTGGCGGGCATCAGCGCCAGTGGGGCATAGAGTTGGTAGTACGCTCCGACCCCGACTCCCATGACCAGCATTGCCGCGATAGAGAACCACTGGCGAGGACGGATCTCCTTCCGAGGGCGAAAAACGACGACGTTCTCTTCGTCCTCCTCCAACTGGAACCGCACCGTCCCGGAGTAGATGGCATAGCAGTCCTCGCAGGTGGCCAGGTGAGCCGTGATGCGGTCCGCCTCTTCCTTCTCCAGGACGCCGTCGATATAGGCAGCGAGCTCCTCATCGGAAGGAAAGTGCCCCGAGGGAGGCTGTTGTTTGTTGATGGGTGCAAATTCCTGCATTTTCGAGCCACCTTGATGCCGGCCAACCTATTAGACGGACATCTATAGAAGATTACCCTGTTTCCCTTAGGCACGCCTAGAAGTCGGAGATTTCCGGTTTCAGAGATCCGAGAACCTCTTCCAGGTCCTGCCATCGCACCCCGAGCCGCTTCAGCGCGTTCCGAAGCTCCTTGTGGATCTTGTCCTGCCGCCGGTATAGGGGCTTTTGGTCGACCTTCCAACTGCGGGCGATCTGGGCCACCGAGTACTCCTGCCGCATCTTCATGAAGAGCCGGTCCTCATGGGAGAGTGTCTCAACGGCCTTCTTGAGAGACATGTAGACCCTCCTGCGCGACTTTTCCGTCTCCGTCTCCACGAGCCGTTCTTCCGGCCCAGGCTCCGGCGTGGCCTTGGCCTCAAGCTCCCCCTCCCCAACGATGTGGCGGCCAATCCGGGGCGGCAGCTTCTTCCGCAGGGCCTCGATCTCGGCCACGGACATCTCCACCTTCTCGTTGGTCCGCAGCATCTCGCAGGCCTCGTCGAAGGTGTACCCCTCCCGCCAGAGCAGCCTCTCCAGCCGGATCGCCACCGGTCCCAGCCTCTCCGCCTCCGCCGACGGCCGCCACTTCCCCCAGATGTGGTCCTGGTAGTCCAAGAGGAGCCTCCGGATCACCACGGTTAGGTAGGTCTTGATACTGGACTTCCCCTGGTACTGCCGGAGGATCGCGCAGTCGTCCTCGAGGAGCTTGATCTTGACGTGGGACCCGAAGTCCTCGGCCTCCTCCCGCTTGAAGTGGGACCGGCGGCAGCAATGGGAGGTGACCGCCTCGATGAGCTTCAGGTGCCCAAGGAAGAGGTCCATAGGGGGGAGGTCGCCGGGGGGTGAGGGTAGGGTGGCCATTGGGAGTCTATGCGAGATTGAGCCTCAGATCTGGCAATGCAGAGCATTCTATAGGAGGCGTGGTGAGGAGCAAGCGGATGAAGCCGGTTCTTGAGCATACAGCTAGGTCCACTGACTCCCCAGAGCATTGTATTCAAAAATAGCTAAACGCTTTTAAGCAGTTCTAGGAAGTCCCTGCTGTATACGTGCTACCATAAGAGAACGGATAAGGATTAGGAAGTCTATCGAATCACGTCTATGCCTTGGTACTCTTCTAGAAGATTCCTTGTGCGATGCCGGATTGTGAGCAGGACTTGCTTGCTGGTTAGTACGCTCGTAGGCTTGGCTATACTGGTACTCTCAGCAGATCCCAACTTTCTTTGGGAGAAGGTGCCTACTCAAAGTTCTGCTCCCAGCCGCTCACAGGCAGCAAAGATCCTAAAGAGTTTACGCCTCTTGGAGGGGCGGCTTAGCGGTGGCTTCCCCTATTCACCTTATAGACTTGTTAGACCCTCTCAAGAGTTGGTGCGCCTTGCACGGGAGATAGGAGAAAGAGATAGGGGACCCCTGCGTGAGACAGTCGTCCTCGATCTTCTAGACCAGAACCCTAGGCGAGCGATAGGAAGGTTACGTAGAGCTGTGGAGCTCAGGCCTAACGAGGCCACCCACTGGTCCGATCTTTCCGCTGTCTATCTAGAGCTATTCAAGTCAACACGCCAGCCTTACGATCTTGTCGAGGCACTTGTTGCATCCGATAGGGCCGTTCATTTGGCTCCAACCCTTGCTGAGGCTAACTTCAACTTGGCGCTCTCGTTTGAAAAGCTTTTTCTAACTAGTCAAGCCAGGGCGGCGTGGAGTATGTATTTAGTAGTGGATAAATCATCTCCATGGGCTACAGAGGCTCGACAGCACCTCCATCTATTGGCAGTAAGAAAAGAATCCGAATTGTGGGACCAGCAGAAAACTGTGCTTGACAAAGCCGCTTCTCGTAGAGAGGTCGAGCAGGTTCGGCAACTAGTAGATCGCTTCCGCCAATTTGCTCGGCTCCATGTTGAAAACGAGCTACTCCCGGCATGGGGTAAGGCTACCCTAGAGAGGCGAACCCTAGAGCAATCCAATCTACTGCAGGTAGCAGGTATTATCAGTAATTCTTTGCAAGAATTGACAGGTGACCGGCTTCTTAGCGACTCAGTGGCGGTAGTTCGCTCGGCGCTGGCGAGTCAGGATGCTAGGATAATTGCCGTCCTCGCCCGAGGCCATATAGCTTATGGCAACGGAGTGACTTTGGATAAAGCGGGTCGTGACGCTGAAGCATTAGCAGAATTTGCCCGATCGGCGGAATGGCTTAAGGCAGGGGTGAGCCCCTTTTCGGATAGCGCGCGAGTAATTGGTGCCTACTCCGAGTTCTACCTGGGGCGCCACGCGGCAGTTGCGGGCCGGCTGCAAGTCCTGCCTGAACAACTTGTCCTTCGGCACTACTTCAGCTTGGCAAGTAACGCGCGTCGTCTTCTTGGGCTCGCCCACTTCAGGCTCGCCAATCTTGAAGTATCTCTCAGTTATTATCGGGAAGCCTTGGATGATGCACTCCGAATCGGTGAATGCGAAAGTGTTGCGGCTTCTTACTTTATGCTGGCTGAGAACCTGAGGTTCCAAGGCGAATCGGAGGAGGCCTGGAGAGATCGTTATCATGCGTTAGAATTAGCCACAACTATCGGGCGCACAATTTACCGTCACAATGCGATGTTTGACACGGCCGAGGCTCTACTTAAGAGTGATCGCCCCAAGTCAGCTCTCTTTTTCCAGAATGAAATGGTTAATGCTGCTATTGAGGCCGGTGACCCTTTCCTGATCACCGAAACGCTTTTGCGACGGAGCCGCACTGAACTGCGATTGGGAAAGATGAACAGGGCCCGTTTGGATACAGTTGCTGCCTCAGAATGGCTGGCAAAACTGCCTTCCGAACCACGTCGGGATCAACTTGAAGCCGACATCAAGACCTCTCTCGGAGAGATCGAGCTCAAGACTGAACCACTTCATGCTGTGGTTCCTCTGGGAGAGGCTCTGGGCTTCTCCAAGAGAGCCCAACTGGTCTTTCGCCTGCCACCTTTGTTCCATAAATATGCATTGGCTTTACTTCGAGTAGGCAGAGTGGTTGACGCGGAAAGCGAACTTCGCCAAGGGATCGAGGAGTCGGAAAGACAGCGGGCACGCGTTTTGGACGATCAGCTTCGTATTACATATTCCGACCAAGTTCAGCCAATTTTTGATGAGATGATCAGGTTGCAGGCCATAAGATCTCGAAATATCGAGAGTTCCTTTAACTATTCTGAGCGGGGAAGAACCCGTAACTTCTTGGAAGCTGTCCTGGCTCGTGGAGCAAGGCGAACTCAGGGGGATCTGCCTATTGCTGCAGGAACAGTCAGTCTGCAAGGTTTACAGCAGAGCCTTGACCCAGGGATTGCAATTGTTCAGTACACAGTATTAGAAGAATGTCTATTAATTTGGACCGTAACCCATCAGCGAGCCGATCTGACTCGGGTAAACATAAGCGCGAGGGACCTCGCGGTGAAGGTGTATCTTCTGAATGCCTGCCTTAATGGCAAATGCGAGCTTGGCAAGGCACTCATTCTATCGCAGGATCTCTATGACCTTTTGGTGCGACGTATCCCCGCACTTGACCGTGGCCAAGCCTTGATCGTCGTTCCTGACAAAGATTTGACTCGTGTTCCCTTCGCAGCGCTGGTTAATCGCCTAACAGGAAGGTATCTCATTGAGGATCGGGTCATCGGTTATTCTCCGAGTTCCACTCTTTATCTCAATGCGGTGCATCGTAGCCGCTCGCTAGAGGGTAGACGCGTCCAGCGTGCGCTTGTGCTAGGTAACCCTGCCTTTGATCCGCGGAGCTTTCCGAACACTCCCTCTCTCCCTGCGGCAGAGAGGGAAGCCCATAAAATTGGGAACATCTATCCTGGCGCTTCAGTGCTGATTGGTGCGGACGCCACGCGTAAAGCATTCCTCACAGCAGTGCCTGACTCCGATGTCGTCCATCTGGCGACCCACGCGCGTATTAATGACGAATATCCCCTCCTTTCGATGCTGCTCTTGGCCAAGGATCCGCATTCGAGTGGGAAAACTGCGGAAGGAGCCGTCTATGCATATGATGTGTACGGCCTGCGCCTCAATCAGACCCGCATTGTCGTATTGTCGGGCTGCGAGACTTTAGGGGGCAAGGCATGGTCGGAAGGTATTGGAAGTTTGGCTCGCCCTTTTTTGGCTGCAGGAGTACCGACTGTTGTAGGAACTCTCTGGAAGGTGGAGGACCGGAATGGTCTAAGATTTTTCGAGAAATTTCATCGTCAACTGAGATCTGGCCAAGATGCACTCCGTGCTCTTCGGGCAGTACAGCTAGAATTTTTGAGTAATGATGATCCGTCCTTGAGAAAGCCCCAATTGTGGGCTGCGTACCAGGCCGTTGGAGCGGGCTTTTGATGCCATGTAAAGGATTGTAATTTTTAAGGAGAAGCTATGTCGTATACTCTCAGGCTTACGTTCAGTGGGCTATGTGCGTTCATTCCGAACCGAGATTGGGGTCATTCTGTTCCGCCAGACGAGATAACTGTCTGTCTTCTTAATTCTGCGTCAAAGAACGATAGGCTTAAGATGATTGAAAATTTTCCGGAGCGCCATGTTCCGCTTCTGCGGTTTGAGTTAGCCAGCATCGCCCCTGATGTTTCTTATGGTAAGGACTGTTACGCCTATTGGACATTGGCGGAGGAAGATGTTTGGATAAGCTTCAGGAAAAAAGATGGAGAAAATATTTACAATACGGGTCCATTGCGAGTTGTTATGGACGGCACGGCGAGGTCCTTCTTGCATGTGCCTTCAATGGAGGATGTCTGCTCAGGTGCTGGGCAGGTGGAGGTCGGTAGCTTGGAAAAAGTTCCTCGGAATGATTTGGTTGTAGCCCGCTTTCAGCTAGATAGTGGGATATTGGCGAACGATGAATTCGGAAAGTTTAGAGGAGGCGAGGTTGTTGTGCAGTTTGTCCCGGTCGGAGGGGGGGGGGCTTGGCGTGAACGTTTGCCGCATCGCGTAGTTTTGGAGTTCCGGGATTTGCCAGAAGATGTGGAGGCTGTTGTTCATGCGGAGAAATTCAACGACCCAGATTCTTTCCGAGATCTGATTCTCGGCCCGGTTGAAGATCCTGCGGGAAACCGATTGGTGGAGCTGAACGTACTCAATCTTTGCTGTGGGTATGTTCTAGGTGACAAGTCTCCTTGGGAGAGTTATCCTGAATCTGACAGAGATTTTGAATGCTATTATGTCTTGTCGAGGGAGTTTGGCGAGTTGCGCAAGAATCTGGTTCGTTTTCCAATTCCCGTTCCGGTTGAGCATGAAAATAGAGACGAAAAAGTGGGTGGCGGGGACACGATAAGATGCTCTGTGTCGCGCTTTGATGCTATCAAAGTAGAATCAGGATCTTGAGGTAAACTATGGCGATTCCCGTTTCGCTTGCTCCTGTGTTTTTTCCGCCGGTTCGGCCTAGCGAACTCGAGGAAGAGGCGATGATTGTAGGGTTTAACCTTCAAAAACAGCAGCCTTCCTATTGGTGTTGGGTCGAAGTGGCGGCGAGCGTGTATGAATTTCATGAAAAAAGGTCAATTGAAAGATGCAAGTTGGCGAGAGGTGCTCTTAAGGCAAAGCTGAGAAATTGGGTTGACGTCGATTGCTGCGGAGGGGCGGGGCTTTGTAACGAACCCCTGGATCTCCTTAGTGTCCTGGATTTCACTGGCAACCTAGTGGGTAAATCTCTTGCGTATTATGCTTCGGAGCTCACCATTAAGTCAGTGATTCCAACAAATGGTAAGGGGTCGCCGATAGTTTGTGGTATTTATGACAAGGGCAAGGGTGGGCATGCCGTGGCGATCGTGGGTTGGTACATTCTCGGGCAAAAGCTATGGCTTTGGATTGCAGATCCAGTGCTTGGTAAGGAGCCACTGCCATGGTTATATGAAGAATTGACTAACACGATCGGTTTTCAATGGTATGAGACGCACTTTACAGGTGCTGGAGGGAAGATTTTATGAGTATGGTAGCTTGGGGTGGTGATTCGGCGAGCGACGTGCTCGTTCCGCCCGAAGATGGAGCTGAAATGATAGCTGCGGAAGTGGGCGTGTTGTTCGGAGGTAAACTCGAGAGCAGTACGAAAGCCCGGCTCTTTCGTAGAGAGGCTCCTCCAAGGATAGGAGTTTCTCCCCCGCATGGAGTTTATCTCGTAAGTCTTGAGGATGCGAAAGGAAAAAACTGGTTGGAGAGGTCGGAATTCTATTCATGGAGATATGTGTTTTTTGATGTTGATAATCCCTTGGGTGTTGCGGAGATCTCCCAAGATAAATCTGGTCACTATAGGTTGTTTCGTGTAGGGAGTCGAGCTGAGGCTTTCGCAACTCTCGAAGCTGTGCGACAGCTTGATGTGATAGTAGGCGATGAGGTCTATGAGCTCCGGTTTGTGCGGGTAATCAGCTTGGCTATTTCGGCTGTGTGGGCTCACGGTCAGCAGGGATTTTCTTGTGATAAATTTGTTATTGTGCCTTCGGATTCGGCTGGTTCACTTTCAAATCCTGCAGTGGGATACTGGGAGGGCAATGATTTCGTCGAGCTTATCTCCTCAATGGCTATTGATAAAGTAGCTTTCGGGCGGGATGTGCTTTTTGGCTCGAAAGCTTCATTTCGCGCCCAGGAACTGTAGAGCCCAGCCGGCGGCGCCAAAGGAGCAATCGGAATCCCGACTGTGGCAAGGATCTGGCCGGTTCACTCTTCTCGCTGATGGTAATCCGTTGCAGTCGCTCAGTCGTTCGCTCAGTTCCGAGTTTAGTCTAACCTGTCATCTGCCCCGGCGATCTCGGGCAAAGAAGATTTCTATTAGTGGTCGCTCGCTGCCTGTTAAACCCTCACGACAACAACAACTCCAAATCCGCCCGGCTCAAACTCGCCAGCACGCTCCCATCCGCCTGGATGACGGCGTCTGCCAAGTCTCGCTTGGTCTTCTGGAGCTCCAGGATCTTCTCTTCGACGGTGTCTCGGGCGACCAGGCGGCTGGCAAAGACGGGGCGGGTTTGGCCGATGCGGTGGGCGCGGTCGATGGCTTGGGATTCGACGGCGGGGTTCCACCAGGGGTCCAGGAGGTAGACGTAGTCGGCGGCGGTGAGGTTGAGGCCCAGGCCTCCCGCTTTGAGGCTGATCAGGAAGAGCTGGCGGGTGGGATCGGACTGGAAGGTCTCCACTTTCTCCTGGCGGTCGCGGGTCTGGCCGTCTAGGTAGAGGTAGGAGACGCCCTCGCGGTCGAGCCGGTCGCGCAGCAGGGCCAGGAAGCTGGTGAACTGGGAGAAGACCAGCGCCTTGTGACCTTCGGCCAGGATCTCGTGGAGCTGCGGCACCAGGAGGTCGAGCTTGGCGCTCGGCTCGGTCGCGCGGGCGGGGTCCAGCAGGCCGGGATGGCAGGCGGCCTGGCGCAGGCGCAGCAAGGCTTCGAGCACCAGGATCTTGGTGCGGCCGAGACCCTGCTCGTCGATGCGGCTGCCGAGGGCGGTGCGGTAGTGGTCGCGCAGCTCGTCATAGTGCCGGCGCTGCTTGGGCGGCAGCTCGCAGAAGAGGGTCTGCTCGATCTTGGCGGGCAGCTCGGGGGCGACCTGCTCCTTGGTGCGGCGGAGGATGAAGGGCCGCAGGGCGCGGGCGAGCAGCGCGCGGGCGCCGGCGTCCGGATCGCGCAGCTCCTCCGAACGCGCGGCGAGGAGCGGCGAGGCCCCCAGCAGGCCGGGGTTCAGGAACTCGAGCAGGCTCCACAGCTCGCCCAGGTGGTTCTCGACCGGCGTGCCGGAGAGTGCCAGGCGGTGCCGGCCACGCAGCAGGCGGGCCGCCTTGGCCGTCAGGCTGGAGGCGTTCTTGATCGCCTGCGCCTCGTCGAGGATGACGTAGTCGAACTCGTGCTGCCGCAGCGCCGCGATGTCCTGGCGCAGGGTGCCGTAGGTGGTGAGCACCACGTCGAAACCGGCGAACGGGTTCTCCTTCCGGGCGCGGCGGGCGGCGCCGGTGTGGTCGAGCACGCGCAGCTCCGGCGTGAAGTGCGCCGCCTCGGCCAGCCAGTTGAACACCAGTGAGCGCGGCACGACGACCAGGGAAGGCGGCAGACCCTCGGTGGCGCGCAGGGTGCGGCGGGTCTCGAGCAGGGCCAGCACCTGGACGGTCTTGCCGAGGCCCATGTCGTCCGCCAGGCAGCCGCCGAAGCCGAAATCACGGAGGAAGTGGAGCCATCCCAGCCCGACCCGCTGGTAGCCGCGAAGCTCGCCGCGGAAGCCGGGCGGCGCGGCGGCCAGCTCGACGCCCTCGAAGCCCTGGAGACGCTGGCGGGCGCGCTCGAAGGCCTCGTCGGTGGTCACTTCGGGCTCGTCGGCGAGCCAGACGTCGAGGAGGGCCGCCTGGGCGGTGCTGAACCGCAGGTGATCGCCCTCGGCCTGGCCGAGCGCGATCATGGGCCCGAGCTTCTTCAGCCACTCCTCGGGCAGGGCGCCGAGGCTGCCGTCTCCCAGCGGGACGAAGTCGTCGCCGCGGCGGACGGCCGCCAGCAGGGCGGGCAGCTCGACGGTCTCGCCGTCAAAGTCCACGCCGCCGTGAAGCTCGAACCAGTCGACGCCGGAGGCCACGTTCATCCTGAAAGGGCCGGAGGAGGAGCGGTAGAGCTTGCCCTCCGCTTCCACCGACCAGCCTTCGGCGAGGAGCGCCCGCACGGCCTTCGGCACCCGGCTCGCGGTCACCCGCAGGGGCGGCTCTCCGGAAGCCCACGAGGGCGTCTTGCGGAAACCCAACTCCATCAGGCGGTCCGCATAACGGCGCTCCGCTTCGGGATCGCGCAGGAAGAGGCGCCGCTCGTCCCGCTGATAGAGGCCGCGGCCCACGGTGCCGGCCGGCACCTCGCGGCCGTCGTAGAGGAAGGAGAGCTCCGCGCCCGGTCCGTCCCGCCCCGGACCGCCCGGGGCCAGCAGGCGCAGCCGCGGCCGGACGGCCGGGCGTTCCTCGGCGATGCGCAGGCCCTCCGGCAGGTCGAGCGCCGGCAGGGTGGGCGAGGCGAAGAGGCGTTCGAGCAGGTCGTCCCGCTCGGCGGCGGGCACCCGCAAGGCGCCGTCCCGGCTCATCAGCGCGAGCCAGCGGAAGGCGCCGGCGTCGTCGAGGCGGGAGACCTCGCCGCCGGCGAATACGAAGCCCGAGCGCAGCACGAGCTCCGGCTGGCGGGGCGTCATGCGCTCCTCGCCGCGGCGCAGCGAGCCGGTCACGACCCAGATCCCGCCCTCCTCCTCGCGCATCTCCAGCCACAGCGTCCACGGCTCGCCGCCGTTCCAGGCGAGGGGCTCGCCGATCTCCGCCTCCGGACCCCGGCGGAGCCGGCTGCGGCCGGTGCCGAAGATCAGGGGCAGCAGCACGCTCTCCGCCGCTTTCGGCACGGCGTATCGGGTGGGGACCCGCTGGGCGGAGCTCGGATACCGCGAAGCCGTCCATTCCTCGCCCAGCGTCGCCCCGGCGAGCAGGGAGAGGATCTTCTGGTCGGCGGGGTCCGGCAGGCCGGGGAGATCGCTGCGGAAGAGGTGGGGCGTGGAGAGCCTCCCGGGCGAGCCGTCGCGTTTCTTCCTGCTGGTGACGACTTCCAGCGTGACCTGCTGGCTGTCCACCGTCGCCCGCGCGTCGATCACGTAGCCAAGATCGCTGGTCAGGGCCGGGGTGAAGGGAGCGACGTCGTCGAGCTGGTTGATGAGGTCGCGCCAGGTGGGCGGCCCCTTGGGGCGGCGGATCGGAGGGGCCGGACGGGGTAGCAGGGGGCGGATCGGCTCCCGGCGGACGGGGCCGTCGCCGGTGCCGGCTTCACGGCCTTCCGTCGAGGGCGTGCAAGTGAGCTGGTCCGGCGGCGCTCCATCGGTGCCCACCAGGCAGCCTTTGGCGTCCGCGGCCAGGATCGCCGCCCAGATGTGCTTGCACGGGGCGCCGCGGTCGGCATACGGACAGGAGCAGGAGGAGTCGATCGACCGCCCGGAGCGGCTCAGGGTGACTTGATAGTGCTCGGTGCCGGTGACGACGGCCCTGGCCTCCTGCGCGCCGCAGGCCACGAGCTCCACCCGGCCCCCACGGAAGTACTGCAGCCCCCGCTTACGGACCCTCAAGTCGACGAACGGCGCGAGGGCCGAGGCCAGGTTCATCAGTCGCCGAGCGAGGCCATGTCGATGACGAAGCGGTACTTCACGTCCCCCTTCAGCATCCGCTCGTAGGCCTCGTTGATCTGCTGGATGGGGATGATCTCGATGTCGGAGACGATGCCGTGCTCGGCGCAGAAGTCGAGCATCTCCTGGGTCTCCGGGAGGCCGCCGATCAGCGAGCCGGCCAGGGTGCGGCGGCCCATGATCAGATTGAAGACGTTGGGCGAGGGGTGCGGCTCGCCCGGCGCGCCGACCAGGACCATGGCGCCGTCCCGCTTCAGGAGCGCGAGGAAGGCGTCGAGGTCGTGCGGCGCGGCGACGGTGTTGAGGATGAAATGGAAGCTGCCCGCATGCTTCGCCATCTCCTCGGGGTTCCTGGAGATCACGACCTCGTCGGCGCCGAGGCGGCGCGCGTCTTCCGTCTTGCCCGGCGAGGTGGTGAACAGCACCACGTGCGCGCCCAGGGCATGGGCGAGCTTGACGCCCATGTGGCCAAGGCCGCCGAGGCCCACGATCCCGACCTTCTGGCCCGGGCCGACCTGCCAGTGGCGCAGCGGCGACCAGGTCGTGATGCCGGCGCAGAGCAGTGGAGCGGCGGCCGCCGGGTCCAGCTTGTCGGAGACGCGCAGGACGAACTCCTCGTTCACCACGATCTTGTCCGAGTAGCCGCCGCGGGTGGGCTGGCCGGTCTCCTTCTCGACCCCGCCGTAGGTGCCGGTGAAGCCGTTCTCGCAATACTGCTCGAGGCCCTCGGCACAGCTCGCGCAACGACGGCAGGAGTCCACCAGGCAACCGACGGCGGCGAGGTCGCCTTCCTTGAATTTGGAGACCTCCCCGCCGGTCCGGACCACCCGGCCGACGATCTCGTGTCCCGGCACCATCGGATAGACGGTCCCCGGCCACTCGCTCCGGACGGTGTGCAGGTCCGAGTGGCAGACGCCGCAGAAGAGGATCTCGATCTGCACGTCGTGCAGACCGGGCTCGCGGCGGTCGAAGCTGAAGGCGGATAGGGGGGTAGTGGCCGAGTAGGCCGCGTAGGCTTGGGTTTTGAGCATGGGAGGTTTTCCTTTCAGGGAGCCGGACACCGGCCAACGTATAGCACAGGGCGCGGCCGGAGCGGCCCCTCGGGCTCGCGGGTTGAGTGCCGCTTTATGCTGGTGCTACAATGCTTGACGAGGTTTCATGCGATCGTACACACTTCTTCTGGCCTTTGCCACGGGCTGGGCCTGTGGGATGGCTCCTCACCCTGTCTCGGCGCAAGCCCAGGACTTCCAAAAACAATTCCCTTGGTTTGCCAAAGAGGCGAAGCCACCGGAGTACCCCGAGATCCTCGTGAGCCGCGAATGGCTGGCTCAGCGCCTCGCGGATGGCGGAGCCGTTCCTGTGGACGTGCGTCCGCGATCCCGATATCAAGCCGGCCACCTGCGGGGGGCGATTCCTTTCGAGGCTCCGGCCGATCTCTCCGCGAGTCGAGAGGTTCGGGCGTTGCTTGGCAGGGCTGGGCTCCAGGGAGGTGAAGCGTTGGTTCTCTACGGGGGCGACACGGACCGTCTGGCCATTGGGCAGGCGTTCCTGGCCCTCACCGGAGCGGGCTGGCACGATGTTCGAGTCTTGGCGGCGTCCTATGAGGCGGGGCCCGTCTCGGACCTGCCCATAGAAACGGCGGTAGGTGAGCGGCCTTCAGGCTCACCGGTCTCCGGACCGGAGACGGAGCGCCCCTTCGCGACGACGGAGGAGCTGCGTGGAAGCTTCGGTCAGCCGGGATTCGAGGTTTTGGACCTGCGCGGGGGGTGGGGAGAGGGTTACGAGGCGCCGGCTCCTTTCGCCGCCGGCCACGTGTCTCACGCCTTGCCGCTCGACGTCGAGAGTTTTCTTCCATCCACGGGCTGGCCCGCTCCCGAGAAGGTCCGGGAGGCCCTAGGCGCACTGGGCTCCCGCTCCTCCGACCGCGTCGATCTGGCGGCGACGTTCCTGCTCTATGGGGAAGGGCCGCAGGATCCTCGGCCGGGGCTCGGTTTTCTCCTCCTGCGGATGGCCGGCATCTCCGCCCGGGTCTCGGCTCCGGGCTTTGCGGGCTGGGCCGGCGATCCCCGCAATCCCGTGGTCCGACTCATCGATGCCTCGGAGCTCGAGAGCATGCTGATGCGCGATCAGAAGGTGGACGGGCAGGGGATGGCGCCTCGCCTGATGGATCAGCTTCCCCAGAGCTTCATCCTCCTGGACCTTCGAGAGGATTGGGACTACGACGAAGAGCACGTCCCCGGCGCCTATTCTCTTCCTGAGCAGCGGTTTTCGGAGCGCTTCGAGGCGCTCCTTCGAGAACGCTGGCCCCATGTCGATTCGCGCACCACGCCCCTCGTTTTCTACTGCTATGGCCGTCCATGCACGCGAAGCCGCAACTGCGCGACGATCGCCGCGCAGAAGGGCTTCGTGAAGCTGTTGTGGTTCCGTGAAGGGATGGAAGGTTGGGCCGAAATCGGTGGGCCGGTCTTCCAAGCGCCTACTGGCGGGGCTCCGACTGCGTCACGTCCACGTGTACGCCCAGGCGGACGGCCTTGATCTGCGACTGTCTGCCATCCTTGAAGACAACCCGGTCTCCGACACCCACCAGGCCATCGGCGTTGACGTCCTCCCAATTCGCGATGCGGAAGACCTGCTTGGTGAGCTGCCGGACATCTCTCCACTCCTCACCCCCCGGATTGTTGGGATTCCAATTCCCCTGAGGCTCGACGACGGCGCCGGAGGCGAGGTGGTATTGCGGCACAAGCCGCTGAATCTTCACCTGGCGGACTTCGGACTGGTTCTCGATGACGAGCTTGCGGCCTACGAGGGCCTTGTCGCCGAAGCCCGTGGAAGGATCTGAACCCGTAGCCTGGTCGAGGGTTGCTGGCCCGCAGTAGACGACGTGCCAAACCGTGCAGTACTCTGGAGATTGCTCGTGCCACAAACTGCAGACATAAAAAATGTCGCAGAGGTCGCTGGCGGCGGCCGCTGCCGCCGTGGCCTTCGGTTGGGCCTGGAGAATCATTCCTCTCTGGGCGACAGCTGGAACTGTCAGCAAAGTGGACAACAGGATGAATGAGGCAAACCGTTTCTTCATCACGGCTCCTTCACGCCAATGCACCCCCCAACGGCGTGATTGCCTATGGGATGCATGGAATCGCAAAATAGACCCGAGATCATGCTCCGGATGCACAGATGGAAGCTTGCCGTCGATACCTCTCCTCACCCGCAGAGGCTCAAACCGCGGTATTCCGGCATGAAGACGATGAGGCCGTCTATAAACTACTGTGCGCGCTGGTGGAAAATCGAGACAACTTTCAAGCAACTCGCTAAACGGCACCAGCCGGAGCCGCCGTTCGCGTTCGGCGCGCCGGGCGTCCTTCTCTGGATCGAGGATGGGCGAGCGGTGGAGCCTGCGCCGTCCTTCGGAGGCAAAGCGGAGCCATCCCAACTCAATCAAGCGCTCGATGGCCTCGAAGGTTTGGCGATCCAGCAACTCCAGGACGCGTGTCGATCCGGACATCGATCCGGCGAAATGGCCCTGTACGATCGCTTCGAGGGCCGTGCGGTCGGCTTCGGTGCCGTCCACGACGGCTAGGACGGTTTCCCGGCCGTCCGGAGCCGTGCAGACCTCCAGGTTGAGGAGGCGGTCGCCGAGGAAAGAGAGGAGCTCCCTGGCGAGTGGATCCGTGAGGATCGTCGCGGCTTGAGCCTCCCGGGTTTCCGGTGGAACGGACGGCGTGGCGGTTCGTTCCGTCGATCCGGCGAGGCCGGTCAGAGCTTCGAGTCTTTCCACAAGGGCCTTCCGGCCGGAGGGGAGCGGCAGGGCGTCGAGGTCGCCTCGGCCGTCGAGGACGCTGTCGGCGAGGGCCTGCTTGCCGGCGAGGAGGGGAATCATCCGGTGCTCGATGCTGTCCTCACTGACCAGGTGGAGGACCCGGACGGGCCGCGTCTGGTGCTTGCGCCAGGCGCGGGCGATCCGCTGCTCGAGGCGGGCCGGGTTCCAGGGCAGGTCGAGGTTGACGACGACGCTGGCGGCCTGGAGGTTGAGGCCCACGCTGCCGGAGTCGGTGGAGAGGAAGAGGCGGCAGCCAGGGTCTTCCTTGAAGCGGCGGATCTCGTCACGGCGCCGCATCGTGGGCACGGAGCCGGTGTGCCAGGCGAAGCCGCTTTCCATCTCCTGGACGTGGTCGCGCACCAGCTCGAGCATCCGCTCCCATTCGGAGAAGATCAGGATCTTGGTGCCAGGCTCGGCCCGGGTCTCGGCGAGGATCTCCTTAAGCTCGGCGAGCTTCGGGCAGACCCGGCAGTCGGAGTCGAGGATATAGGGCGTGTCGCAGAGCATCCGCATACAGGAAAGCCAGCTCTGGAGCTTGTCCATCTCCTGGGGGAGAAGCGGCCGCCGCCGGGCCTGGGCCATTTGCCCTCCCGCTGATAGGGATAGAGAGGGTGCTGGACCACGTCCAGGGTCTCGCGCCCAGCCTCGACATCGGCCAGGAAGCGCTCGCGGGCCGCCGTCCGCGCGGCCCGGCGGCTCTCTTCTTCGACCCAGGGGAGAAGGTGGCGGGAGAGCCGGATGCTCCCGCGGGTTCGCGGAGGCGCGGCCGTGAGGGCTCGGGCCAGGTCCGGCAAGAGATCCAGCGGTGCGCCGCGCAACGCGCCCTCCGGGCTGAAGAATCGCTCCACCAGCGCGCTGGCCGTGGTACGGCGGCCGCCCGCTGGCCACTGTGCCCTCACCGCGGGCCGATCGCCGTCGCGGCGGAGGAAGACCTCGATGCGCTCGCTCTCCGCCCGCGCCGTCTTCTTCGGCCGGACTGTCTGGATTCCGGCCAGCACTGCCTCGACGTGCTTGCAGGTGCCGAGGCCGTTCACCTGGTGGTCCGGGCAGCCGCAGGAGTTGTCGCGGCGGGAGAGGGAGCGGATCTCGACCTCGTAGGCGCTCCCCGTCTCCGAGGAGACTCGGAAGGTCCCGAACACGGGACGGCCGGGCTCGAGGGCCTCGACCGCGAGGGGCTCGATGACGGCCCGGTGACGGCGCCGCTCGATCTCCTCGTCGTCGGTGGTGCGCCAGCCTTGGACCTTGAGGGAAGGCGCGGTGGGTTTCTGGTCCTTTCTGGCGCTTCTCGGGGATGGTTTGGCGGCGGCTCGGGTTCTCGGCATGGCCGATTTTTTACCACAAGACGTGCCGGGACAGGGAAGGTGATCGGGCTACAACTCGTCGGTGCAGGCCTCGGGGTGGGAGGTCAGCCAGCGCTGGATGGCGGCGAGGATCTCCTCCACGTCCCCCCGTTCCCTTGCAAGGATGCCGTAGAGCTCGCGCGGCAGGATGTCGTCGTAGAAGTGCACCATCCGGTTACGGTAGCGCGCCATCAGCCGCAGTTTTGCGGCGCTTTCCGGGGAGAGGATGCCTTGAGCCGCCAGCTCGTCGGCTACCGCGGCGTATTCAGGCACGACCTTGCCGAAGCCCTTGGCCAGCACGTGGCGGCCGAGGTCGAGCAGTCCTTCCAGCGACCGCCGGAGGAAGGACTCGCCGGCCGCTACCATCCGCAAGTCCGCGGAGAACTCGGCTTCGGAGGCCAAGGGCAGAGTCTCGATGGCAGCCAGCATCTCGCGGATCAGCTCCGCCTTTGCCGTCACGCTCTTGAGTCGGATCTTGCTGGGGCTCATGGCTGGAGGAGGAGCCTGCGGCGTTCTCTTTCAAAGGGGGCGAGGTCGCCAGCGCGGCGCATCACGTAGAGCTCGAACTCGTCGCAGCGGTCCTCATCGACGCAAAAGACCCGCTCGCCACGGATGACGTCGAGAGCGAGAAACGCGCTGGCTCGGCCGGCGTCGACCAGATCGACCGGCTGGCCGAGCTGCCGTTCAAGAGCGTCTTCGAGCAACAGGACCTCACGCAAGGACTCTTCCTGCCGGAAGAGGACGCCTACGTCGACGTCGGACTGTTCGGTCTCCTCGTGCCGTCCCCGCGAGCCGAAGAGGTAGAGCGCCAGGATACGAGGATTGCCGGCTCCAAAAGCTTGAAGCTGGCGTTCGATTTCGGGATTGGAGAGGGTCCCGGCTGCGGCGCCTTCCATATCTGGCTAGCCTACCACCGGTTTGCGTTGCATCTCCCCAGGATTCTTCAGAGACGGAACGCTCTTGCAACCCTACGGAGTCCTCGCGCAACGCTACAGAGGGCTTGTGCAGCATTTCGGAGCGCCGAGGCAACATTGCGGAACGTTCCCGCAACACGGCGGAACGCTCAAAAAGCGTTTACGAACGTTCCCGCAACATTGGGGAACGTTCGCGCAACATTGACGAACGTTCCCGCAACGCTAGCGAACGTTCAAAAAGCCCTGGCGAACGTTCGCGCAACACTGCGGAACATTCGTGCAACACTGGGGAACGTTCGTGCAACACTGCGGAACGTTCGTCCTCGGTCGCGGAACGTTCCGCAACGTTGCGCGAGCGTTCCGTAGCGTTGCGCGAACATTCCGCAATACTGTCCGAGCGGTCCGGGAAGGCCGCGGAGCGCTCCTCCTCGGCTCCGGAACGTTCCCCTGTGTTGCAGGAGCGTTCCGGGACTGGACGTGAAAGGTCCGGCAGCTCGCCGGAACGCGCCCGATCGGCTTCGGAACGTTCCGTAGTGTTGCAAGAGCGTTCCGCCGGGCTATTTGGGCTCGTCTACGAGGAGGCGGTCCCGGCGCTTCCCGGAGGCATCAATTCGACTCCCCGGCGAATCTCAGCGAAGGAGGCGACGCTCAGGAAGACCCGGTCTTCATCGACGTCGTTCAACCAGGAGACCACATGAGGGTTGGGCTGGGGCTTCATCCACTCGGAAACGACGTTCGGGTCGAGCAGAAAGCTCACAGGTCGAGCTCGCGGGGACCATCGTCAGGACGCTCGATCTCCAAGCCTGACTCCCGCAGAGGCGAAGCCAAGAAGAAGTCGGCGAGGGTCCCCTGGCGCTGCGTCTTGCGCTCCCATTCCTCGGCCGCGACGACGACGACCGCCTTCCGGCCATGCCGAGTGATCACCTGGGGGCCTTTCTTCAGGGCGCTGTCGACGACCTCGCTCAGGTGAGCTTTCGCCTCGGCGAGGGTCCAGGCTTTGGCGTTCTGGGACATGGAATCCTTGCGGCAGGAGCCGCTATGGTCATTCTGGTCATTTCAAGACTTCGGCGGCACCTCCGCAAGATTGGCGCGGCCACGAGGAGCGCTCCCGTTCCTGAGCTTTCGCTCCCCTCGATCGGTCGGCGGCCTCATCTCTAAACGTGATTCAGGCTTCGCGGTCTAAAAGGTCGAGCAGCTTCAGTCCCTCCTTAGGCGAGCCCATGGCGGCGCGGGCGCGGAAACGCGTTTCAGCGTCGAACTCAGCCAAGGCGATTGTGGAAAGCTCGTCGATGAGCTTGTTCATACTGATCTGATGCCTCTCGGCCAGCCTTCGCAGGCGCTCGTGTTTTTCGTCGGACAAGCGGATCGTTAAAGTGGCCATTCCTAAATCTCCCTTAAAAGCTCTTCGGGACGCAGGGTTCGCAGCCCGGGGAAGTGGAGCTCCGCTCCTTTGAAGTCTCGTACGTTTTTAGTGATGATGGCCGAGGCGCCTCCGGCTACGGCGAGCTCAATCACGTGGTTGTCCGCCTCGTCGCGCAGATTGGGACGCCAGCCGTAGTAGATGCTCGTCCAGCGACAGACGCTGAGAAAGGCGTTGAACAAGGTGTCTCGCTGCCCAGCGTCAAGGCGGCATCCTTTGAAGAGATCTCTGGACAAGAGGGATTCATATTCTGCGAACAGTGCGGCCCCCATCAGCGGCTGGAGCCGGCCCTCCAGGCAGTACCTCAGAACCGCTCTGCTCGCCCCTCCCGAACCGAGTAGGGCCGCCACGAAGACGTTGGTGTCCAGAACGATGACCATTATCTCTAGATGATAGCGTATGTGCTGTCAGCTTGGTGCTGGAATGGTGAGCTGCTCGCCGAAGTAGTGCGCCGTAAGGAAAGGCGGCCTCGGCGTCCTCCAGGAGGGGCGATATCGACCCACTGAGGTGGCATCCGAGAGCTGCCGGCCCGGCGCCTCAGGGCTGGCATGGATTTGGAAATCGCGATTCGCAGGAGGTTTGCAAAGCCATGCGCAAAATGCTCATGACCACAGTCCTTGCCGGTGTAATGATGGTTACTCCAGGCCTCACTCGCCCGGCGCAGGCCAGCTTCGATTGGCTCGAGGTCGGCGCGGTCTTCCAGGTCGGTGCTGCCCACATCGCGTTCGCCTTTGGGCGGCCGGGCTATGGGTACGAGCCGGCCTACTACTACCGCTACGACCAGCCGGTCTACTACCGCGATCATAGTTGCAGCCGGTACTGCTTCCGAGAAGCCGGCTACACCTATCACCATGAGTCCTGTCCCCTCGTGGCCGCCCACTTCTCCCACTACCGGATCGACCCCTACTGGGCCTATGAGCGCTACGCTCCCCAATACGGTGGCTACTACCTCGGCCGCGACTACAGGTATCGCGGCGGGTATGACCGGGACCGCTATGCCCATCGTCCTTCCTATGGGTACGACAGCTATCGCAGCCATGACCGTTACGATCGTCATGATCGGTACGACCGCAATGACCGGTACGACCGGCGTGACCGGTACGATCGCCATGACCGTGACGGCCGCTATGACCGGAACAGCCGTAACGACCGCTACGGCCGTGACCATCGGTACGACCGTAACGACCGCTCGCGGGGGGACCACTCCCGGGGCGACCGTTCCCATGGCGACCGGGGCCGCGAACGCCGCCACCACTAGCTGACCAGAAAAAGGGGCGGCCCCAGGGCCGCCCCACGTTCAGCCCGCCGTCAACAAAGCCCCGCGTCATGCCGTACGTCGAAGCGCACGGGGCCCTCGAGGCGAGGGAGCCGGACCACGTGGACGCCGAATTCCGCGATGGCGCAGAGGGCGGTGGAACAGGTCTTGGCCCGGGCTCTCACGACCAACTCGCTCCGCTCCCGATCGATCGCGGAGATCTCCACGTTGCCTTGACAGCCGGGCACCACCACAAGGACCACCATCTCGCGGTTGAAATCGATCTCGGGCAGGGGAGAGGGAAGCCCGCCGTGCAGATCCGCCCAGACCGCCTCCCAGCGAGCCCGATCCCGGACCGTTTCTCCCCCCTGAAAGTCCGGGGCATCCCCCGGGAGCGTGGCCTTGAGCGCCGTCTGGAAGCCGACGGAGCCTGTGGGCTCGGTCGGCGAATGGTCGCAGCCAACCAAGATCGAGAGCATCGATCCGAGCACCAGCCCGACCGTCACGCATCGCCGCATCTTCATCGCTCTTCTCCTTTTAGGACCTTACGGGTAGGGAGAGCAATCGAAGTGCCAAGGGTCTTGCCCGGGACGGGGGAAAGACCGGGGGGAAATTATCCAAACCCTTGAACAGATGGGTTCCAGAATATCGGAGGTCTACCCCCTCGCCTCCGTCATCTCCTCCACCCGCCGCAGCACTTCGGCGAAGGGTACTTGGGCGAAGGCTCCGAAGAGCGGGTGGGATTTGAGCTTGCCGCGGGTCAGGCGTGGCGAGGGGAGGCCGGTGAGGAAACGGGTGAAGGCTCGCGGGCCGGCCAGGGCCTTGGCCAGTTCCGGAGTGTCCCGGCGCAGGCTTACCGCCTGTTGCAGACGGGCCTCGTCGAGGTGGACGGGAGGAGCCGGGAAGAGCTTCGCGGGTTTGCCGTTCTCGCACCAGGAGCAGTGGCCGCAGGGATGGGGGAGATGCTCGCCGAAGTGCGCCGCGAGGAAGGCGGTCTGGCAGCCGTCGTGGGCGGCGAGGGTCAGCACCTGGTCGAGGCGGGCGATCTCGCGAGTTTCCCGTTCGACGGTGTGCCGGTGGAGCGACTTCGCCATTTCGTCCAGATCGCCGGGCCGGCGAAGCCAGCGATAGGGGTGGCGCAGGCCGGCGGCGCGGACTTCCAGCAGACTCTGCTCGGCCAGGTAGTCGAGGGCCCGCACCAGGCGGTCGCGGGGCGCGCCCAGGGCTTGCGCCGCCGCTTCGAGATCGATGTGGGACCAGATCTTGGCCTTCCTCGCTTGCCCGAAGATGCCGCGCAGGAACTCCCGCCGCTCTCCCGCGAAGCGGTCCAGGATCTCCTCGAAAGTCACGAGCGGCCGGAGCTCGTACTCGGCGTAGATCGGGGTCCCGGCTTCGAGATAGCCGCCGAGCTCCAGATAGGTGAGGAGGGTCCGCACCACCAGCAGCCGGATGTCGTGCCGCGCCGAGAGGTCGTAGAGCGAGAGCTCCATCGGGCCGGAGCTTTCGGAGGACCTCGCCAGCTCTTCGAGAAGGCTGTGCACGGCCCCGAGGTCCGGCGTGTCGCCGTAGGCGAAGCTCTGGAGGGCCAGGAGGTCGCCGGTGCAGATCAGGCTCTCGCAGAGCGCGGGTTGTCCGTCCCGGCCGGCGCGGCCGATCTCCTGCGCCAGGTTCTCCAGGCTCTTGGCCAGGTTGTAGTGGATCACCTTGCGGATGTCCGCCTTGTCGATCCCCATGCCGAAGGCGATGGTGGCGACGACCACCGCGTCCTTCGATTCCAGGAACCAGTCCTGTACACGAGCCCGCTCGTCGTCCTGCATGCCGGCGTGATAGGCGCGGGCCGGCAGCCCCGTGTGGGCCAGGGCCGCGGCCACGTCCTCGGCTGTCTTCTGCTGGGTGACGTAAACGATGGTCGGTCCGGAGACTTCCCTCGGAGAAGAGAGCCGCTCGAGCAGGAGGGCGTCGCGGCCGGCGGCGAGGACGGGGGTGGTCCTGAGCGTCAGGTTCTCGCGGTGGAAGCCGGTGCGGACGGCGCATTCGGGAGCGATGCCGAAGCCGCGACAGACGTCGTCGAGCACCTGCGGCGTGGCGGTGGCCGTGAGCGCCAGGGTGCGCTCGGCGCCGCAGAGCTTCCCGAAGCCCGCCAGCTTCAGGTAGTCGGGGCGGAAGTTGTGCCCCCATTCGGAGACGCAGTGCGCCTCGTCGACCGCGAAGAGCGATATCCGGATCCGGGAGATCGCTTCGCGGAATCGTTCGTTGTTGAAGCGCTCCGGGGCGACGTAGAGGAGGCGGAGAGCGCCCTTCCGGACGGCATCCATGAGCGCGCGCACCTCGTCGCCCGTGAGGGTCGAGTCGAGGCGGCCGGCGGCCACGCCGCGCCGGGTGAGCTGATCGATCTGGTCCTTCATCAGGGCGATCAGGGGCGAGACCACGAGCGTGAGGCCGGGCAGCAGGAGGGCCGGGATCTGGTAGCAGAGGGACTTGCCGCCGCCGGTGGGGAAGACGGCCGCGGCGGATCGCCCGGCCAGCAGGTGCCCGATCACCTCTGCCTGCCCGGGGCGGAACTCCCCGTAGCCGAAGGTCTCCGCGAGCGCCGCGCGGGCGGCATCCAGGTTCGTCGTGCCCTCCGCGGCGACGCTCATGCGCGGACCTCGTGGGTATGGAGTTGGGAGTGGAGTTGTCTGGTCATATTCTTTGAAGACGAAAAAGTCGTTCTCATATTACAGGGTGAGGCTGTGGCTATAATGGCCACAGGAGGCATCGATGTTCACGTGAGTACCCGAGTCCTCAAAGATCAGCTCTCGGACTACTTACAGCGTCTGGCTGAATTGGAGTCCCGTGGCCTGGTGCTGCTGCCCCGGCGGACGCAGCGAACCGCGTTCCAAGGCCCCGCTGTCCCGAACCGGGGCAAGCTAGCCTCTGAGATGGTCACCGAAGATCGACGTTAATTCTTTTTCACTCTGGTCAACTCTACATCTCCGAACCAGGCTTGGAACGAATGCGCGAGGCTGAGAACGAGCGCCCGGAACTCCTCGACTGGCAGAAGGAACTCTTGGACCAGCGTTTAAGGGACGCAGAAGCACATCCCGAAGACTGGGTTTCCTGGGATGAGGCGAAGCAGCGACTCGAACGGCAGCCTCACAGCCACGAATGAAGCCCCGCTTCCGCTCAGTCACCGAAGGCTGATCGCCTCAAGGCTCCCGCTGCCTCTGATACACTCCCCGCGGCCCGGTTCTGCCCGGTGCCTCCTGCCTCCCCCGGGGGGCAATCCCAAGTCTCGAATCCAGGTTCCCAGGGAACTTTCTCGGAGGAGAACGTCTTGAAGATCCATGAGTATCAGGCCAAGGAGATCCTGCGCCGTTATGGGGTGGCGACACCCCGGGGCAAGGTGACCGACAATCCGGACGAGGCGGCGCGGATCTGCGAGGAGATGGGCGGACGGTGCGTCGTCAAGGCCCAGATCCATGCCGGCGGCCGCGGCAAGGGCGGCGGCGTCAAGCTCGCCAAGTCCCCCGAAGAGGCCCGCGATTACGCCGGGCAGATCCTCGGCATGCAGCTCGTCACCCATCAGACCGGACCCGAGGGACAGCTCGTGCGCAAGGTGCTGATCGAGGAGACGGCCGACATCGCCCAGGAGCTGTACCTCTCGATCACCCTCGACCGCGCCCAGGGCAAGCCCGTCATCATGGCGTCCTCGCAGGGCGGCATGGACATCGAGGAGGTCGCGGAGAAGGACCCGAAAGCGATTTTCCGGATCGCCATCGATCCCCACCTCGGCCCCCAGCCGTTCCAGGCCCGGGCCGTGGCGCAGGGCCTGGGCTTGAAAGGAGCGACGGCGGCCAAGGCGGCGAAGCAGGTGACCAGCCTGGTAAACGCTTACCTGGACACGGACGCGTCCCTCGCCGAGATCAACCCGCTCATGGTGACGGGCGGCGGCGACGTCATGGCCCTCGACGCCAAGATGAACTTCGACGACAACGCCATGTTCCGCCACAAGGACGTCGCCGAGATGCGCGACCTGGCGGAGGAGGACCCGCTCGAGGTCGAGGCCAGCAAGTTCAACCTCAACTACATCAAGCTCGACGGCAACATCGCCTGCATGGTCAACGGTGCCGGGCTCGCCATGGCGACGATGGACATCATCAAGCTCTATGGCGGCGAGCCGGCCAACTTTCTGGACGTCGGGGGCGGCGCCTCGCAGGAGGCGGTGAAAAACGCCTTCCGCATCCTCGTCTCGGACCCCAACGTCAAGGCCGTGCTGATCAACATCTTCGGCGGCATCGCCCGCACGGACCGCATCGCTCGCGGCGTGGTGGGCGCCATCGAGGAGCTGGGCGACGTCCAGATCCCCGTGGTGGTGCGCCTCGAAGGGACGAACGTGGAGGAGGGGCGGCGCATCCTGCGGGAGGCGGCGTTCCAGTTCATCGTGGCCAGCGACATGGCCGACGCCGCCGAGAAGGTGGTAGCCGCCGCCAAGGGAGGAGCGTAGTCATGGCGATCTGGGTCAATAACGATACGCGCCTGCTCGTGCAGGGCATCACCGGCAAGGAGGGCACGTTCCACGCCCTCGGCTGCCGCGACTACGGGACGAAGGTGGTGGCCGGCGTCACGCCCGGCAAGGGCGGCGACAAGGTGGAGGACATCCCGGTGTTCGACTCGGTGGCCGAGGCCCGCGAGGCGACCGGCGCCAACGCGTCGATGATCTTCGTGCCGCCGCCGTTCGCCGCCGACGCCATCATGGAGGCCGCCGCGGCCGAGATCGAGCTGGTGGTCTGCATCACCGAGGGCATCCCGGTGAACGACATGCTGAAGGTCAAGGAGTTCCTGCGCGACCACCCGACCCGGCTGATCGGGCCGAACTGCCCGGGTGTCATCTCGCCGGGCATGGCGAAGATCGGCATCATGCCGGGACATATCCACAAGCGGGGCTCGATCGGCGTGGTCTCGCGCTCGGGCACGCTGACCTACGAGGCGGTCTGGCAGCTCTCGAACCTCGATCTCGGGCAGTCGACCTGCGTCGGCATCGGCGGCGATCCGGTCAACGGCACGAACTTCATCGACGTGCTGGAGCAGTTCGCGGCCGATCCGGAGACCGAGGGGGTCATCATGATCGGCGAGATCGGCGGCAACGCCGAGGAGCTCGCCGCGGAGTGGATCCGGGCCAACTACAAGAAGCCGGTGGTCGGCTTCATCGCCGGCCGCACCGCCCCCCCGGGACGGCGGATGGGCCACGCGGGCGCCATCGTCGCCGGCGGCAAGGGCACGGCGGACGAGAAGATGGCGGCCATGAAGGCGGCCGGGATCCTCGTGGTGGAGAATCCGGCCACGATGGGCGAGACGATGAAGGCGGCGCTGGGGCGGTAGGCCTCACGCATCGAGCAGAGAAAGACGACGAATGCCAGGAGACATCCAACGCATTCCCGGCACGGGCTGGCTCGTCCTCCTAGGCGGGGGCGAGTTCAGCTTCGGGGAGACGGAGGAGGCGGACCGGGCCTGGGTCGAGAAGATGCCGCCGGGTCCGGTGGGGTTCATTCCGGCGGCGGCGGGGTCGAACGACTATCCCCGCCACTTCGCGGAGTACATGAAGGAGGCTTTCGACCGGGAGGTGGAGACCATCCCCATCTACCGGTCGCGGGACGGCCGGCGGGGGCGCAACTCGGAACGCATCCGGGACGTCGCGGCGGTCTATCTCGGCGGCGGAGTGACGGATCACCTGCTGGAGGCCATCCAGGAGACCCCGGCGGCCGAGGCGCTGGCCCGGAAGATCGCCGACGGCGGGATCGTGGTGGCCATCGCCGCCGCGGCCCAGTGCGCCGGCCGGCTCGCCCGCAGCATCTTCAAGGGCGATCTGATCCCCGGGTTCGGCTGGCTGCCGGACGGCGTGGTGGAGCCGAACTTCGATCCCGGCCACGACCGCCGGCTGCGCAAGATGCTGATGGGGACGGGAGTGCGGTCCGGGCTCGGCGTTCCCGCCGGATCGGCGGTGCTGATGGGGCCGGACGGGTTGGTGGAGCTGGTGGGGGACGTGTTCAAGATCGAAGGGGCGGAGGGGGACATCGAGGCGATTTGATCCTCGTCCCTGCAAACAATAACTAAACGGACCGGCAAGACCGGTCCTACCTTATTCTTATTAGGGAGAGACGCAATGGAGATGACGTTGGCGATCCTCAAGCCGGACACCGTCGAGGCCGGCAATGCGGGCAAGGTTCTTGCTCATTTGCAGAAGGAAGGTTTCACCATCCGCGGCCTCAGGATGCTGCGGCTGACCGAGGCGCAGGCGAAGGCCTTCTACGAGGTTCACAAGGAGCGGCCGTTCTACGGCAGCCTGGTAGAGTTCATGACGAGCGGACCGGTGATTCCCGTCGCTCTGGAGCGCGAGAGCGCGGTGACTCACCTGCGGCAGGCGATGGGGGCGACGGACGTCTCCAAGGCCGAGGAGGGTACGATCCGCAAGGCGTTCGGCACGTCGATCGAGCGCAATGCGATCCACGGCAGCGACTCGGCGGAGAACGCCGCGATCGAGCTGTCCTTCTTCTTCTCGCGTACCGAGCTGCTGGCGGCGCGCTAGTCCAAGACTTACCGGAGACAAGCATGGTCTATCGATTCCCCCACGCGGCACCCCAGAGCCAACTCCCCGAGGAGCGGCGGGGCCGGACGATCGGCCATTTCTGCCTCGTCTGCAGCAGCATCTTCCCGCTGCACCGCAAGCTGCACCGGGGAAAGGCCATGTATGGCCGCGACCACATCGCCTCGCCGTGCACCCACGAGGGGGATGCCTTCGAGGAGGGCGCCAACTGGTGGGAGCCGGCCGTCGAGGTTCTGCCGGAAGCGATTGAGAAGGCCGCCACCGATCTGGTGGCGAACGCGCCCGTGAAGGGAACGTCTCCCTAGCGGGCGAGGAGGTTGCACCCACCCGGGATGAGCGTGGTCGAATCCCAGCCGCGAACCGCCCCGACCGCCGGGGCGGCGTTCGCTTTCCATCGCACGAGCCGGCTCGCCGAGTGGTTCGGGCGCAAGCGAGGTGCCCGGGTGGCGCTGTCGCTGGCCGCCGGTCTCCTCGGCCAACTGATCACGGGCTGGAGCGGCGGCCTGTTGTTCCCCCTGACGCCCGCCGTCTCGCTGGCCGCGGGCCTCCTCTTCGGCTGGCTGGGGATCGCCGGCGCCGCGGCCGGGCAGCTCGTGGCGGTCTGGATCCTTCATCGCAACTTCCTCGACGCTCTGATCTTCGCCTCCTCCTTCTCCCTTACGGGCATCGCCGGCTGGGCGGTCTTCCGCTACGTGCCCAAGCTCGGCCGGGGGTTTCCCAATCTTCGTTCGTTCCTGTGGACGCTGGCGGCGGCCTTCGCGGGCGGCCTCGCCGGCGCCCTGTTGACGCTGGCGAGCGGGAGTGTCGGCGGCTCCTCGGCGGGGATGTGGATCTGGACCTGGGTGACGGGATCGCTGGTCAGCGTCGCGCTCCTGACGCCGCCCCTCCTGCTCGCGTTCGACCGCGACGGCCGGAATTGGATGGTGACGCTGCCGCGCGAGCGCCTGGTTTCGGACGGCCGCCTGGAACGCGAGCTCGCCGGCAGCGGCGAGGAGACGGTCGTCCTCTCGATGCCGGCTCCCGAGCCCGAGCAGACCCGGGATCTCTGGTTGGGCGCCGGGATGGTACTGGCGGCGGCGGCGCTGGCGCTGGCGCTGGTCTGGGAAGTGCCCCGGGGGAACGACTGGACGACTCTGCTGTATCTCCTGCCGATCCTCTGGGCGGCCCTTCACCATGGCCTGCGCGGGGGGATCCTGGCGGCTTCGGGGAGCGGCATCTGCCACCTGATCGGCCTCGCCATCATCGCGGTCCTCGTCGGCGCGCCGGACGTCGGCGGCGACGTCTGGGCGGGCCGGGCCGATCTGCTGATCCTCTCGGCCGCCGGCGCCGTCGTCGGCTGGTCGAGGGACCGGGAGGCGCGGCTGCGCGAGGCGCTGGTCGAGACGAACCGCCTGCTGCGCCGGGATCTCGTCCGCGTCTCGGAGGCGCTGATGCAGGCGGTGGAGGCCAAGGACGCCTACACCGGCGGGCACCTGCGCCGGGTGGGCGACTACGCGGTCGCCGTGGGGGAGAAGCTCGGCTTGCGCGGACAGGACCTGGAGACGCTGCACTACGCGAGCCTGCTGCACGACGTGGGCAAGCTCGGCGTGCCGGAGTCGGTGCTGCGCAAGGAGGGGCCGCTCGACTCCGCCGAGACGGAGATGATGCGCCGGCATCCGGAGATCGGCGCGCGGATGCTCCAGCGGCTGGAGCTGCTGAACGGCGCGGCGCCCCTCGTCCTCCATCACCAGGAGCGCTTCGACGGCAACCTCGACGGCCAGCACCCCGGCTATCCGCGAGGGCTCGCCGGGACCGACATCCCCCTCGGAGCGCGCATCATCTCCGTGGTGGACGCCTTCGACGCCATGACCACCACCCGCCCCTACCGTCCGGCCGTGCCGGTGGAGGAGGCGGCCTCCGTTCTCCGGCGTGAGCGGGGGCGGCAGTTCGATCCGCGGGTCGTGGACGCCTTCCTGGATTGCCTCGCCGAGCGTCCGTGGCGGATTTGACCTTCGAAAATTGGACGGCGCTTGACCGTCATCTCGCACAGGTGCGGGGATGCCGGATCTGCCCGACGGTGGAGCCGCCGCCGGTCGCGGCCCGTCCTGAGGTCTGGCCGCGCCTGATGCTGGTGGGGCAGGCGCCGGGGCCGAAGGAGGTGGTCCTCCAGCGGCCGTTCGCCTACACGGCGGGATCGCGGCTCTTCGCGTGGTTTGCCCGGATGGGAGCCCCCGAGGAGGAGTTCCGCCGCCGGGTCTGGATCGGCGCCGTGATCCGCTGCTTTCCGGGCCGGGCGCCCCAGGGAGGCGACCGGGTGCCCAGCCCCCTGGAGATCGCCAACTGCGCGCCCTATATGGAAGAGGAGATCCGGCTGATCCGTCCGGCGACGGTGCTGGCGGTCGGCCAGCTCGCGATCAAGAAGTTCCTGCCGGAGAACGTGCCCTTGCAGGAGCGGGTGGGGCGGAGCTTTCCCATCTCTCGGGGCGACGTGACGTTCGACGTGATCCCGCTGCCGCATCCCTCGGGGCGGAGCACGTGGCTGGTGAAGCCGGAGAACCAGGCGCTGCTGGATCGAGCGCTGGAGCTGTTGCGGGAGAGCGTGGGGTGGCGGGAGTCGTTTGGGAGATAGGGATTATCCCTTGACGCGAGTGGGCGGGGACTTGTCTCGACTGCTTTCCTTGGTTTCCTCAGGCTGTAGCTCTCCATCGCGTAGCTCTGCGATCCATATCTCTGTACTGCGAGTCGCTCGAAAGCGGGAGCCAAAGCCGAGCATGGACACGGCTCCTGCGGAAGCTTTCCCAGGTTTCTCGTTCACTGGGCGGCGGCACATGGACAGAACTATGCCATGGTCCTGCTGTAGTCTCGGAGCAGCTCGATCCTGCGGTACAATCCGCCCACTTTTCAGGAGGTCGCCATGGATTCTTCACAGACGGAGCAAGCCATCCTCGCTCGCTTCAAGGAGAGATGCCACCGCGCGGGCGGCGTTCAGGTTGGTTACGGGATGCGCGCCCAAGCCATCCGGCTCGCCCAGCCCCGGGGCGCCGACGTGGATTCGGCCTTGAGCGCGATGGTGGAGAAGGGGTGGCTCAAGATGAACGCAGCGGGGACCTGGTATTTCTTGACCGCGGATGGGGCGGAGCGGGTCAAGGCGGCGTAGGCGGGCGGTGGCGAATGAACTGGATTTGAAGTCCCAGATCCAGCTCATCCCAGCCTGAGTCAGCAGTAAGAATCCTCAGTTGGAGGTGAGCGCCCAAGGCCAAGCAGGCCCGATCTCCAAGAGAGAGGCCCTTGTGTCGAGTCAAGGGACGTAGCTTGGCGATTCGTAACGCCAACGACTCTTCCAGGGGATAGACGACCAAGGCCAATCCCAGGAGGCCTTGATTTTCGAGGTCTTCAGCCACGGCCTCCGGGTCTTGGCCGTGCTCGGTGAGCTTGCTGAGCACTTCTGCCCAGTTCACCGCACTGATGTAGGCTCCGGCGATCACGGCTTCTTCGACCAACTGGGCTCCTGGCTCTCCTCGAAGAAAGGCCAGGAGCGCGGAGGCATCGAGGACGGTGCTCGGAGTCAGGATTCTCTCTCCCGGCGCTCTTCCTCTCTTCTTTCCGATAGCAACTCACCGACGAGATCCCTCTCGGGAGCTACATGCTTGAAGAGACCTCGCGCTTTCTTCACCTGCTCGCGCAAGCTGGCGAGCCGCATCGAGCCATCCGGTTCGAGGGTAAGCACGACTCGGTCCCCTTCATTGAGAGCGAGTTGTTTACGAACAGCGGCGGGTAGAACAAGTCGGCCTCGAGCTCCAACCTGGGCTGTGTAGCGATGGGTTTCTTTGCTCTGCTCAGATTTGTGGGCCATTTTCGATATTGTACCACTGGCATCTGATCTCCCTCTTGGTGCCGCTATCCTCTCGTCTCCAACCCTGCCGGCCGCAACGCCCGCTCCACCAGCCCCAGCGCTCCGTCCACCAGCAAGGCCAGCAGCGCGGCCGGGATCGCTCCCGAGAGGATCATCGAGCTGTCGGCGAGCTGCAGACCGGTAACGATGGGCTCGCCCAGGCCTCCGGCTCCGATGAAGGCGGCCAGGGTGGCGGTGCCCACCGTCAGGACGGCGGCGGTGCGCACGCCGGCCATGACGACTGGGGCGGCGAGCGGGAGGCGGATCTGCCTCAGAACCTGGCCGGGCGTCATGCCCAGGGCCGTGGCGGCTTCGACGGCACGCGGATCCGCGTCCCGAACACCGGTGTAGGTGTTCCTCACGATAGGAAAGAGCGAGTAGATCCAGAGCGCCACGATGGCGGGGACGATCCCCACGCCCAGGAAGGGGATCATGAAAGCCAGCAGGGCGAGCGAGGGGACGGTCTGTAGGAGCCCCAGGACGCGGATCACCGCCTCCGCCCAGCGCCGGTGCCGCTCCAGCCACAATCCCAAGGGAATCGAAACGAGCGCTCCCAGGAGCAGGGCCGCTGCCGACAGGCCGAGATGCTCCAAGGTCAGCCGTCCGAGGTCCCGGCGCTGGCTCCAGAGGTAGGCGAGGAAGCCTGGCTTTCGGGAGACGGGCTCCGCGATGCTGCCTTCCTTGACGACGAGGCCGATCGAGCGGAGGGCGTCCCGGGCCACGACGACCTCGCTCTCGTGCTTTTCCTGGAGCCGGAGGTTGAAGCCCCGCATGGCGTCTTCGCTCAGGGAGCCGGCGAGGAGCCCGAGGACGGAGCCGACCTCCGGGTGCTTCGCCAGGGTCTCGCCGCGCACCAGCGCCGCCGCCTCGTAGGGCGGGAAGAAGTCGCGGTCGTCCCGCAGGACTTTCAGGTTGTAGAGGATGAGCCGGCCGTCGGTGGAGTAGACGTCGAGGGCGTCGATGTCCCTCCTCTTCGCCGCCTGGTACTGGATGGCCTGCTGGAGGTGGTCCACCGAGGCCCACTGAAGCCCGTAGACCCTTTCGAGCCCCAGGAGGCCGTCCTCCCGGCCCACGAACTCGTGGCCGAAGCCGCCGTGGAGACGCTTCGAGACCCGCGCCAGGTCCGAGATCGTCGAGAGGTGCTCGCGATCCGCGAGCTCCTTGGGCACGGCGATCTCCCAGGAGTTCTCGAATCCCAGGGGCGCGAGCCACCAGACGTTCCAGCGGCGGAGGAACTCGGAGCGCACGCGGTTCAGGGTCTGGTCCGGTCCTCCCTTGGCCTGCTCGCCCAGGATCGAGACCAGCCCCGTGCCCGTGTACTCGGGATAGACGTCGATGGCGCCGCTTTTCAAGGCCTCGAAGCAGACCTGCGTGCCGGCGAGACCGAGGCGGCGCTCCACCTCCAGGTCCGTGCGGCTTTCGAGGAGCTGGGCGAACATCTCGGCCAGCAGGCGGCTCTCCTCGAAGTTCTTGGAGCCGATGACGACGCGATCGGCTGCCTGAAGAGGGAGGGATAGAGAGAGAAGGATCACGATCGCGCGTAGGGTGCGCTGTGCGCACCTTGACGCTCGATGGTGCGCACAGCGCACCCTACACACGGCGCAGCTCCAGCAAAGCCTGCACGTACGGGTCCGCCGGCCGGGCCGCCAGATCCTCCGGGGTGCCGAGCTGGAGGAGGCGACCGGCGCGCATGACGCCGATGCGGTCGGCGAGACGGAAGGCTTCGGCGAGGTCGTGGGTGACCAGGACGATGGTCTTGCCCAGGGTCTTCTTGAGATCCAGGAACTGGCGATGGAGCTCGAGGCGGGTGAGGGCGTCGAGGGCTCCGAAGGGCTCGTCGAGGAGGATCACGGGCGGATCGGCGGCGAGGGCGCGGGCGATGGCGACGCGTTGGCGCTGACCGCCCGACAGCTCGGCGGGGTAGCGGCGGGCGTGGGCCTCGGGGCTCAAGCCGACGAGCTCCAGCATCTCCCGGGCTCGTTCCTGCCGGCGGGCGGCGTCCCAGCCGAGAAGCCGGGGCACCAGCTCGACGTTGCGCTCCACCCGCCAGTGCGGGATCAGGCCGCCGTCCTGCGGCACGTAGCCGGTGCGGCGGCGCAGGACGATGGGATCGAGATCCGCCACGGACTTCCCCTCGATCCGCACCGCGCCGGCCGAGGGCTCGACCATGCGGTTGAAGGTGCGGAGAAGGGTGGTCTTGCCGCTGCCGCTCTCGCCGACCAGCGCCACGGTCTCGCCCGGCGAGACCGCCAGGTCGATCCCCGCGAGCGCGGCCGTCCCGTCGCCGTAGGTCTTGGCGACGCCGGCGGCTTCGAGGATGGGCTCCGAGGGCACCCGGGTAGTCTATCTTGACCCGGTGCTACGATCCCGAGATGAAAAGCGAACACCTGAAGTTCCCCGGTGCCCAGGGGCAGGAGCTGGCGGCGCGCCTCGACAGCCCGGTGACGACGCCGGCCGCCTACGCGCTCTTCGCCCACTGCTTCACCTGCTCCAAGGACATCAAGGCCGCGGGCTGGATCAGCCGCGCCCTGGTCGCGCGGGGGATCGCCGTGCTGCGGTTCGACTTCACGGGCATCGGCCAGAGCGGCGGGGATTTCGCCGGCACCGACTTCTCCTCCAATCTCGACGACCTGGCCGCCGCGGCGGACTTCCTGCGCCGGGAGCACGAGGCGCCGCGCCTGCTGGTGGGGCACAGCCTGGGCGGCTGCGCCGTGCTGGCGGCGGCGGAGCGGATCCCGGAGGCGCGGGCGATCGCCACGCTCGGCGCTCCCAGCGCCACGGAGCACCTGAGCAAGACCCTCGTCCGGATCGCCCCGGACCTCGAAGCCCGCGGCGAGGCCGAGGTGAACCTCGGCGGCCAGCCGTTCCGCATCCGCAAGGAGCTGCTCGACGATCTGGAAGAGGACCATCTGCGGGGTGTCCTCGAAAGGCTCCACAGGCCTCTCCTCATCTTCCACTCGCCGGTGGACAACATCGTGGGCATCGACCACGCCCGGCGGCTCTTCGAGATGGCGAGGCACCCGAAGAGCTTCGTCTCCCTCGGCATGGCGAACCACCTGCTGACGGACGAGCGGGACGCCCGCTATGCCGGCGACATCCTGGCCGCGTGGTCGAGCCGGTACCTCGAAGGCGTGCAGCCCGAGGTGACGGCGGAGCCGGAGATCGGCAAGGAGGGGGAGGTGAGCGTCACGGGAGGAGCGAGCGGCTTCGCCCAGGACATCGTGGCCCACCGCCACCGCCTGACGGCGGACGAGCCGCAGGAGCAGGGCGGCACCGACACGGGGCCGACTCCCTACGACCTGCTGCTCAGCGGCCTGGGCGCCTGCACGTCGATGACCCTGCGGCTGTACGCCAATCTCAAGAAGCTCCCCCTGGAAGGCGTGAGGGTGACGCTCCGCCACGCCAAGATCCACGCCGTCGACTGCGCCCACTGCGAGTCCCAGACGGGGAAGATCGACCGCATCGAGCGCGAGATCGAGGTGATCGGCCCCCTGTCGGAGGAGCAGCGCCTGCGCCTCCTCGAGATCGCCGACAAGTGCCCGGTCCACCGGACGCTGACGTCGGAGGTCGAGATCGTCAGCCGGCTGGTCTGAATCCGGCGACCGGCCTCTTCAGGTTCCACCCCCGTCATCGCGAGATGACAGGCGTCCGCCCCGCCGGACGCCCCGCGATCCCCATCCTGACCATAAATCGCTGAAAATAAAGGACCCGCGCGGCCATGGGACGGCTGGCACACTTCGTGGAATTCAGGGATGGTACGGAGAAGAAGCAATCTCCTCTCCCTCCGGTGCCGGGGCGGGTTTAATGCCCTCCGCCCGCCCTGGCCCCCTTTTTTAACTCTCGGTTCTCCCTAAGTCTTGCCTCTCCGCCTCACCCTCTATAGAGTCTGCCCATGGTCCCTCCCGGGCCATGAAGAACGCTAAGCTCTTTTCGTTCCGATATATAGCTGATTATCGATGGTTGTCCAAGCCCTTTGAGTCCCCGCACCGATCATCGTCCCGTGAATTCTGATCCCGGAAATCCTCGTCCCGGGAACGACCGTCCCGTGAACGACCGTCCCTTAGAAAAGCGTCCTCCGAGCGACAACGCCGAGGAGGAGCCGCGCGTCCTGGCGCGCTCCGAGCACCCGATCTCCCGCCGGTTCATCGACCAGAACGCTCTCAAGGTCCTCTACCGCCTGCACAACGCGGGCTACCGGGCCTGCCTGGTGGGCGGCAGCGTGCGCGACCTGATGATGGGGCGCACGCCCAAGGACTTCGACGTCGGCACCAACGCCAAGCCCAACGAGATCCGCCGCCTGTTCTCGAACTCGCGGATCATCGGCCGGCGCTTCCGGCTGGTCCACGTCTTCTACCACGACGGCGGAGTCGTCGAGGTGTCGACCTTCCGCCGCGATCCGGACCCCGACGAGCAGCGGGGAGAGCCGGGCGAGCTGCTGATCACCAGCGACAACGCCTACGGCACGCCACGGCAGGACGCCTTCCGGCGAGACTTCACGATCAACGCCCTCTTCTACGACATCGCCGATTACTCGGTGATCGACCACGTGGGGGGAATCCAGGACCTGGAGCGCAAGCTGGTGCGCGCCATCGGCGATCCGGACGTGCGCTTCCAGGAGGATCCCGTGCGCATGCTCCGGGCCTGCGAGTTCGCCGGACGGCTGGGGATCGGCATCGAGGCCAAGACCCAGGAGGCCATCCACCGCCAGAGGAAAGAGCTGGAGAAGGCCTCGCCGGCGCGGGTGACGGAGGAGATCGTCCAGCTCCTCAAGTGCGGGCGGGCCGGGGCCGCCATGCAGTGGATGCTGGAGCTCGGGCTGCTCGAGGTCCTGCTGCCGGAGGCCTACGCCATGCTGACCGCCGGCGCGCGGGGGCTGGGCGACTTCGGGCAGATCCTGCCGGTGATCGACCGCATGGTGGCGGCGGACCATCCGCTCTCCGATACGGCCCTGCTCGCCGCTCTGCTGCTGCCCAAGGTCATGCTGCGGCGCATGGACATCGAGGCCCAGCAGCGCAAGCCGATGAGCCGGGATGCCATCGAGGTGATGATCCAGGAGGAGGTCGCCCCCTTCTTCGCGCGCCTGACGGTCTCCAACCTGCGGGCCCAGCAGGTGCTCCACGCCCTGGTCGGCTTCCAGCGGCTGTGCGAGCCGCGCTGGACCGCCAACGAGCGGGTGCGGCTGGCTCGCAAGCCCTACTTCGACGACTCCATGCTCCTGTTCGAGATCCTCGTCCAGGCCACGGGGGAAGGCCACGAGGCGCTGGCGGAATGGCAGGCCGCGGCGCGCCGCCGGCCCCCCCTCAAGGCCCCCGCCGAGAGCGGGGCGCGCGAGGCGCGCCCCCGTCCGCGCCGCCGGCGCCGCCGACGCGGCCCGGCTTTGTGACAGATTTCACAACCCGGCGGGATTGGCATAGGATAGAGCCGGTCCGAGCTTCCGAGAGGAATACCCATGTCCTGGTTCTCTGATCTCTATCGATCCGCGGTCGGCAAGAAAGCGGTGATGGCCGTCACCGGCATCATCCTCTTCGGCTTCGTGCTGGTGCACATGATCGGCAATCTGAAGCTGTACGAGCCGGGGATGTACTGCGTGGCGCGGGACGCCTCGGGCGTCTGCATCGCCAAGGAGCAGCCCTACCTCGACGCCTACGGCAGCTTCCTTCGCCAGATCGGGGCGCCGGCGCTGCCGGCCGAGGGCGCCCTCTGGATCGCCCGCGTCGTTCTGCTGGTCGCCGTGCTGCTCCACATCTGGGCCGCCTGGCAGCTCACGCGGATGAACCGGCAGGCGCGTCCGCGCGGCTACGCCAGCCAGCCCAAGCGGCACACCAACTACGCCTCGCGCACCATGCGGTGGGGCGGGGTGATCATCCTCCTCTTCGTCATCTACCACCTGCTGGACTTCACGGCCGGCGTCGTCAACCCCGGTTTCCAGGAGGGGGCGGTGCGCCGCAACATGCTGGCGAGCTTCAGCGTCTGGTACGTGGCGCTGTTCTACATCGTGGCCCAGGTGGCCCTCGGGTTCCACCTCTACCATGGCCTGTGGAGCCTGTTCCAGTCGCTGGGCTGGAACCATCCCAGGTTCAACCGCTGGCGCAGCGGCTTCGCCCATGCCTTTGCCTGGATCATCACCCTCGGCAACATCTCCTTCCCCCTGGCCGTGCTGAGCGGCCTGATCCGCTAGGAGCTCCGCGATGACGCTCGACAGCAAGGTCCCCGCCGGCCCCCTGGAGAAGAAGTGGGACGAGCACAAGGACCACCTGAAGCTGGTCAACCCCAACAACAAGCGGCGGTTCACCATCCTGGTGGTGGGATCGGGCCTCGCCGGCGCCTCGGCCGCGGCGAGCTTCTCCGAGCTCGGCTACAACGTGAAGTGCTTCTGCTTCCAGGACTCTCCCCGCCGGGCCCACTCGATCGCGGCGCAGGGCGGCATCAACGCCGCGAAGAACTACCACAACGACGGCGACAGCGTCTTCCGGCTCTTCTACGACACCATCAAGGGCGGCGACTTCCGCGCCCGCGAGGCCAACGTCTACCGGCTGGCCCAGGTGTCGGTGAACATCATCGACCAGTGCGTGGCCCAGGGCGTGCCCTTCGCCCGCGAGTACGGCGGCCTGCTCGACAACCGCTCCTTCGGCGGCGCCCAGGTCGCCCGCACCTTCTACGCCCGCGGCCAGACCGGCCAGCAGCTCCTGCTCGGCGCCTACCAGGCCCTCGAGAAGGAGATCGCGACGGGCAAGGTGAAGATGTTCCCGCGCACGGAGATGCTCGACGTGGTGCTCGACAACGGCCGCGCCGTGGGCATCATCACCCGCGACCTGGTGACCGGCAAGATCGACCGCCACGCGGGCCACGCCGTGGTGCTGGCGACGGGCGGCTACAGCAACGTCTTCTATCTCTCGACCAATGCCAAGGGCTCGAACGTCACCGCCGCCTGGCGCGCCCACCGGCGGGGAGCGCTGTTCGCCAACCCCTGCTTCACGCAGATCCACCCCACCTGCATCCCGGCCTCGGGCGACTACCAGTCCAAGCTCACCCTGATGAGCGAGTCGCTGCGCAACGACGGCCGGGTCTGGGTGCCCAAGAACCCGAAGGACACCCGCTCGCCCGACCAGATCCCCGAGGGCGACCGCGACTATTTCCTTGAGCGCCGGTACCCGAGCTTCGGCAACCTCGTGCCGCGCGACGTGGCCGCCCGCAACATCAAGATCGTCGTCGACGAGGGGCTCGGCGTCGGGCCCCAGAAGAACGGCGCCTACCTCGACTTCGCGGACGCCATCAAGCGGCTGGGCCGGCCCACCATCGAGGAGCGCTACGGCAACCTCTTCGAGATGTACGACAAGATCACCGGCGAGGATCCGTACACCGTGCCGATGCGGATCTACCCGGCCCCCCACTACACGATGGGCGGCCTGTGGGTGGATTACAACCTGATGACCAACGTCACGGGTCTGTACGCGCTCGGCGAGTCCAACTTCTCCGACCACGGCGCCAACCGCCTGGGCGCGAGCGCGCTGATGCAAGGCCTGGCGGACGGCTACTTCGTCATCCCCTACACCATCGGCGACTACCTCGCGGGCCACCTGGGCGAGGCCATCTCGACCGACACGCCCGCCTTCGCCGCCGTCGAGGCGGAGGTCGCGGAGCGCGTCCGCCGCCTGATGTCGATCAACGGCAAGCGCAGCGCCGACTCCTTCCACCGCGAGCTGGGACGGATCGTGTGGGACTACTGCGGCATCACCCGCACCGCCGACGGCCTCAAGAAGGCCCTCGAGATGATCCCGGCCCTGCGCGAGGAGTTCTGGCGCGACCTGCGCATCCTGGGCGGCGCCGACCAGCTCAACCAGGAGCTGGAGAAGGCCGGCCGGGTGGCCGACTACTTCGAGCTGGCCGAGCTGATGTGCATCGACGCCCTCGACCGCGACGAGTCGTGCGGCAGCCACCTGCGGGAAGAGCACCAGACGCCCGACGGCGAGGCCCTGCGCGACGACGCCGACTACTCCTACGCGGCGGCCTGGGAGTGGAACGGGGTCGGCAAGTCGCCAACCCTGCACAAGGAGCCGCTCGGCTTCGAAGCCGTCAAGCCCACGCAAAGGAGCTACAAGTAATGAACCTCACCCTCCACGTCTGGCGTCAGAAGAGCCCCGCGGACGAGGGACGCATGGTCCAGTACGAGGTCCGGGACGTCACCGAGCACGCCTCGTTCCTCGAGATGTTGGACATCCTGAACGAGCAGCTCGCCGAGCGCGGCGAGGAGCCGGTCGCCTTCGAGCACGACTGCCGCGAGGGGATCTGCGGCTCCTGCGGCTTCATGATCAACGGCGAGGCGCACGGGCCGATGCCGGCGACGACGGTGTGCCAGCTCCACATGCGCCACTTCAAGAACGGCGACGTGCTCCACGTCGAGCCCTGGCGCTCCAAGGCGTTCCCCGTGGTGAAGGACCTGGTGGTCAACCGCGGCGCCTTCGACCGCATCGTGCAGGCCGGCGGCTTCATCTCGCTCGCCACGGGCAGCGCGCCCGAGGCGAACCTCATCCCGGTGCCCAAGCCGCTCGCCGACCGCGCCTTCGACGCCGCCGAGTGCATCGGCTGCGGCGCCTGCGTGGCCCAGTGCCCGAACGGCGCGGCGCAGCTCTTCACGTCCGCCAAGGTCTCCCACCTGAACCTCCTGCCCCAGGGCCAACCCGAGCGCTACGACCGCGCCCTCTCCATGGTCGAGGCGATGGAGAAGGAAGGCTTCGGGAGCTGCTCCAACTACGGCGAGTGCGAGGCCGTCTGCCCCAAGGAGATCTCGCTCGACTTCATCGCCAAGATGAACGGGGACTACCTCAAGGCCAAGAGCAAGGGCGACCTGAAGGTGCCGCTCAGCACGTAGAGCGTGCCGTGATCTGGGGATCTGCCGTACCGTCGAACGGCGTATGAGTTCAGCGGCAACACCCGGGCGAATGCCCGGGTGTTGCCCGCTGCAACGAGGGGTTAGGCGTCACCCTCACGAGCATTCCTCCGCCCGTAGACTTGTTGGTATAGCCAAAGCCAACGATCCGACTCGATCTCGTGCGAGAGGTTAACCGAGCGCACCTGTGACGCAGGATAGGTGGCGGCGTAAGGCCCGTGCTCACCCCACTCCTCGACGGTGACGCTCCCATCGGGGTTGAGGCGGGCACGGCCGAAGAAGTCGACGTTGCCTTCGGGAGTGACGATTGTTGCCCGATTCGGCCAGTCCGCGTTGCCCAGCATCTGCCGCTTGCTCATGGGCGCCATTCCGGGGGAAAGCCGACCTGCAGAAAGGGCCCCGACTTGCCTAGGTAGCTTGCCGCATCGGTGCGTAGCTCTTCGGTGGCGTGACCGTAGCGGCAGATGATCTTGCGCTCGGCAGTTCCTAACGGCGGACTGAATCGCATTGTCTGAGTTGGGAAACGGGTTCAGTGAACTGTCAAGGCGGAGGTGACCAAGAATCTGCTCGGGGATACCGGCAATGTCCAGAAGGATGGCGGGCGTTCGGGCGAACTGGCACACTAGCCAGTGAGACCAGATGTGGCGCTGATCGGCCGATAGCAGCTGCCCGTTCAACAGCTTCCTATAGACCGGCGCGACTAAATTTTCAACCCTCGATAGGGCTCCCTCGACGGATGCCGGGTAAAGGCCACGCTCCGCCCCCCAGCGAGTCGGTCCCGAGCTGCGTTCGGCGATCTTGTCACCTTCACGGCTTAGAACGCTAAAGCGCCCATCTTGGTTCGCCCACGGGACGTTGGTGAACCGAGGACTGATGTGGTTCCTGGGCTCGGTTCCAGGGCTGTTCATAGTGACGCGCCTAACCATTTTCTTTAGCTCCGTCAACTCGGCGAGCGAGCAGATGGGGGTCGAGGAACAGGCTGCCGGCCATCCCAGTTAACTCTCTCCGGCTTAATTTTCGGCGCCGCCGGCAATTCCCAGCGAGTACCTTGCTTGGGTGGGAGTTCCAGCAACGAAGGTCGGAGCCGGCGCGACGTTAGTCGCGCCGGCTCCGACCGTGGTCGCAGTGGCTCCGACCGTGGTCGCAGTGGCTCCGACCGTGGTCGCAGTGGCTCCGACCGTGGTCGCAGTGG